>Ga0228631_1000505_pt1 | contig 22497 bp, 24 predicted proteins | sample 39DmetaG_FD_183049 | JGI IMG/M metagenome (GOLD analysis project Ga0228631, IMG submission 183049) | Seawater microbial communities from Monterey Bay, California, United States - 39D | ecosystem: Environmental > Aquatic > Marine > Coastal | place: USA: California | collected 2016-09-28
TTATCTTACTTTTTTATGAAAATTCATCAGAAATTAAACAAAGAATTTACTGTGGATCAAGCATTTATTATACTTTCGGCACAAAAGGCAAAAATATATGAAAAGCAGATATTTGTACAAGAGGCTACAAAAAAGCAAAAACAAATTTTTGAGCTTTTTGGTTATGATATTCCTGAGGAGATGGCTCGTGGGTAAAGATATAGGAATTTAAGTTTATCCAAATTATAAAAATTTTTTCTGAAAAATGAAAAAATAGACAAAATTAAATAGGAAAATCAGAGGTTCCTATAATAAGACCAATCTTCATTTATTTTAGAGATAATTTGGTCATCGGTTTTAGGACTATTAGAAGAGCTAATTTTTGGCAAACAAGGAAGGCAAGTTGGTAATTCACTTTCATCACTATCTTTAGAATCAGCGCTAAAACTAACTTTTCTCTCTAGCCTGGAAGAAGATTCGGAAGAGCGACTAATTTTACTCTGAGGTGAATGTTCAGGCGTAATTGGTGGATATTCAGGCATAATTTATTTATTAAAAAATGTTTAATATTTTAGTCTGACCTATCTTTTATTGCCAAACTTTATTAATAATAGTAATTATAAACTTTAAAGTAACTTTTTTAAAAATACTTTAAAGAAAGAAAACAATAAAGATCGCGCATTATCAAAAGCTTCATACATACCAAAACCACTAACACAAATAATAATAGAATCGCTATCTGAATCTCCTTCAATCTCTAAACATTTAACATTATTTAAATGACCACCTCCTGCATCATATAATGGAATTTTTTTAGTAAGATCAATATCGTCAATATTTCGAATAGGCATATTATTTAATTTTCTTAATAAACTCCTCTAATTTCAATACTTCTTCCTTTTTACTACCAAATTCCCTAATACTAATTTTTTTCTCAGCCACCTCCTTTTCACCAATGATAAGAATATAAGGAATTTTTTGTAAAGAATGTTCCCTGATTTTATAATTGATTTTTTCTGATCTTAAATCAATTTTAGCCCTAAAATCATTTTTTTGTAGCTGGCTTAAAACCTCCTTGGCATAATCATCAAATTTATTACTAATTGTTGTGACTACCATCTGCACTGGGGCCAACCACAAAGGAAAGGCGCCTGCCGTATTTTCAATTAAAATACCAATAAATCTTTCAAAAGTACCTAAAATTGCCCGATGCAGCATTACTGGATGTTTTTTTGAACCATCGCTAGCAATATAAGTTGCACCAAGCCTTTCTGGCATAATAAAATCAACTTGCAAAGTACCGCATTGCCAATCTCGTCCAATAGCATCAACTAAAACAAATTCTAATTTAGGACCATAAAAAGCACCCTCCCCTTCATTAATTTCATATTGCAAATCTGCCTTTTCCACCGCATCTTTCAAAGATTGCTCAGCCTTATCCCAAGTTTCGTCCGTTCCAGCTCTAACTTCTGGTCTAGTAGAAAATTTTACCTTAACCTCTTTAAAACCAAAATCACGGTAAATTTCTTGCAGCAATTGACAAAAAGCCACAGTTTCATCATTAATTTGATGCTCCTCACAAAAAATATGAGCATCATCTTGATTAAAAGCCCTAACTCGCATAATACCATGTAATGAACCAGAAGGTTCATTACGATGACAACAGCCAAATTCTGCCATTCTCAGTGGTAAATCACGGTAAGAAGTTAATTTTTGATTAAAAATCTGCACATGGGCTGGGCAATTCATAGGCTTAATAGCAAGAGTCGTACCCTCACTTTCGGCAATAAACATATTTTCCTTAAATTTATCCCAATGTCCAGATTTTTCCCATAAAACACGGTCAATTAATTGCGGGGTTTTGACCTCAATATAACCATGATCTTTAATTTTTTTTCTAATGTAATTTTCAATGATTAAATAAAGCTCATAGCCTTTTTCATGCCAAAAAACCGCTCCTGTTGCCTCTTCTTGAATATGAAAAAGATCTAATTCCTTACCTAATTTTCGGTGATCCCTTTTCTCAGCCTCCTGCAATTGATGCAAATATTGCTCAAGATCCTGCTCCGTTAAAAAAGCTGTACCATAAATTCTTTGCAGCATTTCATTTTTAGAATCACCTCTCCAATAAGCACCAGCCAATTTTAAAAGTTTAAAATGCTTAACATAAGAAGTTGAAGGTAAATGCGGACCACGACAAAGATCAATAAAATCACCCTGACGGTAAAGGGTTATTTCTTCATTTTCTGGCAAATCTTGAATAATTTCCGCCTTATATTTTTCACCTTTTTTTTGAAAAAACTCAATGGCCCGATTACGATCCCAAACTTCCCTTTGCAATTTTTCATTTCTTTTAATGATTTTTTGCATTTGTTTTTCAATTTTACCTAAATCCTCTAAAGCAAAGGGTTTTGAAGTTGCAAAATCATAATAGAATCCATCATTAGTTGCCGGACCAATTGTCACCTGTACATTTTCAAATAATTCCTGCACCGCCTGGGCCATAATATGGGCTGCATCATGACGGATAATTTCTAGAGCTTCCTGTGATTTAGCCGTGATTAGCTCAATTTTAGCATCATGGGTAATCTGACGTGATAAGTCCCAAAAATCATCATTAATTTTAATGGCCAAAGAGGCTTTTGCTAAAGATTTTGAGATAGAATTTGCAATATCAAAGCCAGTAGAATTTTGATCAAATTCCTTAATATTACCATCTGGAAAAGTAATGTTGATTTTAGTCATTGATTGTGTGTAGTTGATTTAAACCCCGACCAAAGCAATTAAAAATTGCTTTGACCAGAAAGGTTAAAAAATTAAAATAACCTAAACTTGTTTAAATTTCTAGCATTAATTTCCATACTTAAGGAACCTATGAAAAACTAAAAATTGGAATTTTTAGTTTTTCAGAGGTTCCTTAAAACAACAAAACAGGCAGAGATTAATTCAATTCTTATGTAAAAATTTTATTAACTTCTTAAAAGCTTCTGCCCTATGGCTAATTTTCTCCTTCTCTTCTGGATTGATCTCGGCAAAAGTTAAATTATCACCATTTTTAATAAAAATTGGATCATAGCCAAAACCCTTATCTCCTTTTGGCGGGAATTGCAAAATGCCATCTACCCTACCCTCAAAAGAATTAATCTGGCCATCTTCAGGATTATAGAGCGACAAATTACAAATAAAATAAGCAGAAACTTGTTCTTTTTCTGGATCAATATTTTTTTCCTGTAATTTCTCCCTAATAGTTGCAAAAGCAATATTGAAGTCCTTATTTGGCGCCCATCTGGCGGAATAAATTCCCGGCTGATTATCAATTGCCGGAATTACCAAACCAGAATCGTCAGCAAGGGCAATTTTACCAATATGATCACCATAATATTTGGCCTTAATGATGGAGTTTTCTTCAAAAGTTAAGCCATTTTCTTCAGGTTCTTTTAAATCATGATCATCAATACCAAAAGTAGAGATATTAATATCTTGCAATAATTTAGAAATTTCAGCCAACTTACCCTTATTGCCCGTTGCGATGAGAATTTTTTTCATATTATTAATTGATTTAATTTTGCAATTATTTATCTTCTGAATTTTAAATAGATTTTGTTATTACTCAAACATTAATCAAATAATAATGAAAGACATCATTGGCTATAAGAAGATAGAAGAGAATTTATGGCAAAATTTTCTAGCTGACAAATTGCATCATTGTAATTTAATAACTGGTGAAAAAGGCAATGGTAAGGCTAATTTTGTAAAAGAATTTGCCAAAAAAATTATCTTTAAGGATCGAGATAGGAAGCAGGAAATAGAATCCCATCCAGATATATTACTAATTTCAGCTAAGGCCCATAAGAAAAATGCTCAGGAGAAAATTTTAATCGATGATATTAGGGAAATTAAGGATTTTACTAATTTATCTAGCGGTATTTCTAAAAATAAAATTATTATTATCGATGCCATTGATAATATGAATAAAAATGCTTTTAATGCGGTTTTAAAAACAATAGAGGAGCCAAAAAGCGGTGTCTTTATTTTTCTTATTAATCATAATATTAAAAATATCCCAGAAACTATTAAATCTAGATGTAATATTATCAAAATAAAACAATTTAATTTTGATGACTGGTCTCGTATAATAAGAAATCAATTTCATGATATTTCAGAGCAAGATTTAAAAAATCTTTACCTCATATCATCAAATTCAATAAAAGAGGCAATCTTTTTATACCAGAACAATTGGCTTGATACATATAAAAACTTAATTTTTTCATTTACTTTATCAAATGAGCTTGAAATTATAAATTTTTGTGAGAAGATTTCTTCTGCAGAAATAAATTTTGATATTTTTATAAAAATAATGAATCTTTTATTATTAAGAATTGTAAAAATAGCATCTTTTAAGAAGCAAGACTTTATTCTAACAGAAGAAAGTCTTTTTCAAAATGTTAATATTAATATGGAAAAAATATTTTCTATTCAGGATAAAATAAATAACTTATCGCAAGATATAAAAATATTTAATCTTGATAAAAAATACTTCATATTAAATATTATTTTATTAATCAAAACAAATTTAAAATAATTATGTCAACCACTGAAAAGCCTATATTAAATAAAGAAGTTTTTGAAAATATAACCAATGGAGATAGTGAATTTAAAAATGAGCTTATCAATATTTTCATATCAAGTACAAAAGAACAAATAGCAGAAATAAAAGAAGTAGCAAAATCCTCGAACTCTAATCAATATCAATGGTATTCTGTCTTACATTCATTAAAAGGATCTTGCTCTTCTGTCGGTGCGGTTAAATTATCCGAATTCATAATTGAAAATCAAAATAAAGATGAGGGATATGAAAAGGAAGAAAGAATCAGAATTTATGAGGAAATAAAATCTCTGTTAGAAGAAACCAATGACGCAATATTAAGTATGAAAAGTAATTAATCTTCTAAATGTCTGATAATCCATTAGTAATAGATCATATATTTAAATCATTTGCGACGAGAGAAACTTTAAACGATATCTGTCTTTCTGTTAATGAAAATGAAATATTTGGATTTATTGGTCTTAATGGAGCTGGGAAAACTACCTTGATAAAAATCATTATTGATTTATTAGATGCAGATTCTGGCCAAGTTAAAATTTTTGGTCAGGATCATAAAAACCCAAAATCTAGAACAAATATTTGCTATCTACCAGAAAAATTTCAACCATCTACCCATCTTACTGGAATTGACTTTTTAAAATTAAATCTTGGATTCCACAAAATTAATTTTAACTTAGAGGAGGCAGAAATACTGGCAAAAAATTTAGATCTAGATCCAAAATTCCTACCAGAAAAAATTTCAAAATATTCAAAAGGAATGACCCAGAAAATTGGTCTTATGGCAAGTTTTTTAACCAAAAATAAGCTAATAATATTAGATGAACCAATGAGCGGTCTTGATCCAAAGGCCAGAATTACACTAAAAAAACAATTATTAAATTACAAAAATCAGGGTCATTCCATATTTTTTAGTTCACATATATTGTCAGATATTGATGAGATTTGCGATAGAATTGCCATTTTACATGGCGGTAAAATTATATTTGTCGGCAATAGTGATATTTTGAAAAAAGAACAAAAAACCGATAATTTAGAAAAATCTTTTATTCAATCTATCGATTCATCAAATAATAATTAATGATAATCAAAGATTTTTCCTTAGAAATAGTCAGAGAAATTGAAATTGGAATTAATAATTTCCTTAAAAAATCAATCAAATATTCTCCATTCACATTATTCTACAAATTATTTAAAAAATCATACCCCAAAACAATTCATGATATTAGGCATTATGTTGCCAATGACATAGAGGATATTCTAAGAAATTATGAAAATTTTGATATGGATGAATTAAGCAATGAAACTTATGATCTATCACCAAAGGGTGAATTTATATTAGAATGTTATGAAAAATTTGGTAAGGAGATTTTTGAAAAACATTTAACCGTTAAAAAAGCCTTTAATCTAATATCTAAAGCAGAATTTAGACAAGAATTTTATGATTTATTTTTGAATGATATCAAAAAAATACTCGATGATAATATTAATACCAATTCCCAACCTTAGCTGTAACTAACCATTCCTGAAAAACTCGCTAATAATATTTTACAATAATATTTTTATAAATTTCTACGGTATCTGACATCATTTTTTCACTAGAAAAATATTCTTCCACCCTTTTTCTAGCTTTTTTACCCATCTCTTGTCTTTTTTCTAAATCTAAAGATAGGGTATGTTGAATTTTTTGACATAATTCAGAAGGATTTTTATGATCAAATAAAAATCCAGTTTCACCATTAATAACAGTTTCTTTAGCGCCGCCTAAATTTGTGGCAATAATTATCTTTTCCATAGCACCAGCCTCAATTGCAATTCTACCAAAAGCCTCGGGCCTGGTACTTGTTGACAATATAACGCTAGAAATCATATAAAGAGCGGGCATGTCAGATATCTGACCTAAAATCCTTACCTTACCCTGTAAATCCTTTTCTTTAATTTTTTTCTCTAAATCATCAGTGTAACTATTATTGGATTTACCAACCATCAAACAGATAAAATCTTCAGACTTAATGCGCTCCAAGGCATCTAATAATAAATTATGCCCTTTCCAAGAACTAAATCTTCCAGGAAGAAGAATAACATTCTTATCATCTGTCAATTGCAATTTTTCTATCAATTTAACAATTCTTTCCTTATGAACATTATCCTTGTTGAAATATTTAATATCAGAACCTCTATGAATTACTTTTATCCTATCTTCTGCTACCAAATATTCCTTAATGATATGATTTTTGATAAAATTTGATACAGCAATAATCAAATTTGATTGCACCATAATAGAATTATATTTCCTCTTCAAAAAAGAATTATTAGAAAATAAACCTTTAAAAGAATAAAGCCCATGAAAAGTGGTTAAAAATTTACATCTTGTTTTTTTACAAGCAAAATAAACACTCCAAGCAGGCGCTCTAGATCTAACATGACAAATATCAATGTCATATTTTTTAATAATCTTTCTAATTCTAAAAATATTTAAAATTATCTGAATAGGGTTCTTACTATTTACAGGAAGATTAATATGTTTAATTTTATGTTGCTGAAACCGCTTTAACATTGATCCAGAAGCAGAAATAACTATCATTTCCAGATCCTGACAAGATAAGGCAAATTTTGATAAATCAAAAACCCCTCTCTCAACACCACCATTTTCAATGGTTGGCAAAATTTGAGCAACAGTAATTTTTTTGGATTCTGCCATTTAATTATTTTATAACATCAGTATCAACTATAATAGTTTCTTTTCTATCTGGACCAGTAGAAATAATATCAATATTTATACCACAAATCTTTTCAATTCTTTTAATATATTTGATAGCATTTTCTGGCAGATCTTCAATTTTTGTAATATTTCTAACCGATTCTTGCCAACCAGCCATTTCTTCATAAATTGGTTTAGCCTTATTTTGTAAATCAATTCTATTTGGCAAATAATCATAAATTTTACCATCAATATCATAAGAGGTACAAATTTTAATCTTCTCCAACTTATCCAAAACATCCAATTTAGTTAAAACAACAGAATTAACACTTGATAAGGTAATTGCCTTTTTAACAAGGGCAGCATCAAACCAGCCACATCTTCTATCACGACCAGTAACCGTTCCAATTTCAGCCCCCTCTAATTTTAAAAATTGACCTATCTCATCATCTAACTCAGTTGGAAAAGGCCCAGATCCAACACGAGTAGTATAGGCCTTTAAAATTCCAATAGTTTTGTCAATATCAGATGTTGCAACGCAACCACCCACAAAAGCAGCACCACTAATAGTATGAGAAGAAGTAACGAAAGGATAAGTTCCGTTAGCAACGTCCAAAAGAGCTCCCTGAGCACCCTCAAACATAATATTTTTTTTAGCCTTTAACTTTCTAGTGATTTCAAAAGAATCTTTACAATATGGAATAATTTCCTCTCTGATAGCTAAAATTTCCTTTAAAATTAACTTAAAATTAATCTTTTCAAGACCAAAGCCTTTCCTCAAAACATTATGATAAAATAAAATATTCTCTAATCTTTCAGCAAGGACTTCTTCATTCATCAAATCGCAAATCCTAATTGACCTTCTGCCAACTCGATCCTCATAAGCAGGTCCAATACCTCTGCCAGTAGTTCCTATTTTTTTCTTACCCTTATTACTTTCTAAGATTGCATCTAAATCCTTATGAAAAGAAAAAATTAAAGAACAATTATCAGCAATATTTAAATTATCAGGAGAGATGTTTATTCCAGCTTCTTTTAAATTTTTAATCTCATCTAATAAAGTAAATGGGTCCACAACTACACCAGAGCCAATAACAGAATATTTATTTTGAATCAATCCAGAAGGTAGGATACTCAATTTATAAGTCTTACCATTATTTTTAATTGTATGACCAGCATTATGACCACCTTGGAAACGAACTACAGCATCAAAAGAATCGGATAAAAAATCTACTAATTTTCCTTTACCTTCGTCACCCCACTGTAATCCAATAATAACAATATTGCTCATTATTTTATGTTTTTATTTAAGAATATTTTACCACAATAAGGACAAATAGCTTGTTTTTTGTTCTTAATATCAAGATAAATTAATGGATGTTTTGATAAATTATCATCACCACTACAAGATATTTTTTTTACATTCTGACCTATATCCTCTTTTGTCATAAACTATAAAATGATTTATTTTTAATTTTACTAATATTACCATAGTAAAATCTGAGAAACTAAAAATATCTTACGAAATTTTTAGTTTTCCAACAAGTTTCCGTAAATTTTTAAAAAATAGATTTTAGGGATATCAATTTAAACATTAAAGTAAATTCTATGCAAGTAAGAAAAATTATTTTTACAATCTTACTATTATTTTCTTTTAATATCAAAGCTGCTCAAACAGAATTTCACTCAAATAATAATAAATCTGCCAATATCTCACTAATATCAAGTTTTGATAAAAATAATGACCTAATCTTAGGAGTTTATTTTAAAATCAAACCAGATTGGTATATATATTCACCAGAAAAAAATAGCTTTTCTCAAGAACCTCAATTTGATTTTACAAATTCTAAAAATATTGATATCAGCAATCATCAGATTTTATGGCCAGAAGCAACCAAAAAATCTGAAACATTTGATGATGAAACTTACTGGTATAATATCTATGAAAATGAGGTAATAATTCCAATCAAACTTAATATTATCAACCCTAATGAGGATGTTTTGATAAATCTTAAAATCAATTATGGAATCTGTAATAAAATATGCATTCCTGCTGAAAATAAAATATCCCTACATATCAAAAATAAAGAAATTGATCATAAATCACTTTCGCTAATTAGTAAATTTACTGATGAAATTAAAGATAATTTTAACTATAAATATTTTTTAAAAATTATCTTCTTTGCCTTTATTGGCGGGTTAATCTTAAATATTATGCCCTGCGTTTTACCTGTTTTATCTGTAAAATTAATGTCAGTTGTAAAATATCGTAATCTTAAGGTAGCAAGAGTTAAAAAAATATATCTTGCAACTATTTTGGGTATTATTTTTACCTTTTTGCTATTAGCATTTTTTACCATCTTACTCAGGGAAGTTGGCAATCGATTTGGTTGGGGTTTGCAATTTCAAAATCCATATTTTCTGATTATCATTGCCATAATTTTAACCATCTTCATAGCAAATTTATTTGGCAATTTTGATATAAATTTTAGTTCAAATTTAATATCAGGATTAAATCGTAAAATTACCCGAAAGGAGAGAGAAAAAAACATCTTTATTGCTAATTTTCTTTCTGGAATATTGGCAGTTCTATTGGCAACTCCTTGTTCTGCACCATTTCTTGGTACATCAATCTCTTTTGCTTTAACTCAGAATATCTTAATAATTTTAGCAATATTTTTTGCCATATCTATTGGATTCGCCTTTCCCTATTTTATTTTAATATTATTCCCACATTCTATAAAATTACTACCACAATCTGGTGCTTGGACTAAAAATGTTAAACATCTTATGTCAGGACTATTGATAGCAACATTGATTTGGATCATCTATATTATTTTAAATAATATCGGCTTTGCCTCGTCAATGTTTGTTACTTTATTATTAATTTCTATATTGGCATTCTTGAAAATTAGTAATAATAAAATTAATTATCTCAAAAGATTAATAATTTTACTAATTATATCTGTAATTACTTTGGTTTTTCCTATTAAATTACATAATAAGATAGAATCGCATGAAAAGAATTATAATAAATTATGGATTAAATTTGATGAAACTCTTCTTCAAAAATATATAAAACAAGATAAAATTATATTAGTTGATATAACAGCCGATTGGTGCATAACTTGCAAAGTTAATAAATTTACTGTCTTAAATAAAACTAAGATTAGCAATAAAATCAAATCTGGAGAAATAATAGCAATGAGAGGAGATATGACAAAACCAAATCAAAAAATATTAGATTATATGAAGGGGTATAATCGCTACGCCATACCTTTTAATATAGTATATGGCCCAAATGCTAAAAATGGTATATTAACTTCAGAATTACTAATAATGAGTTCTTTATTAGAAATAATAGAACAAGCTTCAGATAAATGAGACTAATTACTAAAATTGCCATTATTCTGCTTATCATAAGTAAAACTACTTTGGCTGCAGAATCAAATTTTAATGAAATTTTAAATAATCCCAATGACAAATTTGGTCCAGAAGCTAAGGCATCTTTTAAAGATTGGCAATTTTATATCGATAGAAGCCAGAAACGTAAAATTTGCTACATTTTTTCTATACCAAAAAAAAGTACAGGAAATTACAGAACAAGAAAGAGGCCCTATTTCCTAGTAAAATCTATTGAAAATAATAATGTTGAAATAACAATATCAGCCGGCTTTACATTTCAAAATAATTCAGAAGTTCAAATATCTTTCAAAGATAAAAAATTTAATATCTTTACCTTTGAAAATTTAGCTTGGTCTTATAATATATCTCAAGATCTAGATATCGTTAAGGAAATGAAAAAAAATAATTTTCTTGAAATATATGCTATCAATAAATATGGTAGATATTCTAAAGATCAATATTCTTTAGATGGATTTAATCAAGCCTATCATAAAATAACGCAAATCTGTAATAAATTATGAATTTTCTTAAAAGCTATAATTGCCTAATAGAGATATATAATAAACAAATATCTTTCTTTAAAAATTATCTATCTGATCTTTTATTATTAAGCATTAGGGTTTGGATAGGATTAATTTTTTTAAAGGCCAGTTTAGTTAAAATAGCAGATTTCGATACTCAGATCATTCTCTTTACTTATGAATATGCCATTCCATTTTTTTCACCAACATTAATGGCCTTTTTAGCAACATTTTTTGAATTAGTCTGTAGTATATTGATTTTTGCTGGTTTTTTAACTAGATTGTCTACCCTACCCTTTATTGCCATGACAATAGTCATACAAACATTGGTCATAGAACATAATGATCATTTCTATTGGTTATTTTTATTATTAACTCTTACAATATATGGCGCGGGCAGATTATCTATCGATTATCTATTAACAAATTTACTGAAAAAAAATGACAGAAAATAAAGAAAAGGAAATAGATTTATCAAATATGAAATTTGAAACCGCCATGAAAAGGTTGGAAGAAATTGTTTCTGACCTTTCATCGGGCAAAGCCAGTCTTGAAGATATGGTATCTCTATATAAGGAAGGTAATTTACTAAAAGAATTTTGTAATAAAAAAATTGCCGATGCTAAAATGGAAGTAGTTAATATTCTTGAAGATCAAAAATAATGAATAATATATTATCAGATTATCCTAATTTGATATATTTAGCTCTAATACTTTTCTTCCTAATATTAAATTTTCTAGCCCACAACAAAAAAGGCTTCTTTACCATTATAAAATATATATCCATCTGGGCTATCATAGCATTAATTGTCATTATTGGATATAGCTATCGCTATGAATTAAACAATATCAAAGAGAAAGTAGCTCGTGAATTAATACCAGGATCATCAACACATAAGGCAAAATATGGCTCCATTACCCTAACTCAAGCTCAAGATGGTCATTTTTATTTAAATACCATAATTAATGGTCAAAAAATTAAATTCCTAGTCGACACTGGAGCTAGTGATATTGCACTTAGCTTAAGCGACGCCCAAAAAATAGGCATAAATTTAAAAAAAGTAAAATTTAATAAAATTTATCATACAGCTAATGGCAAAGCCTATGGTGCATCAATTACTTTGAAACATTTAATTGTTAATAATGTCAAATTTAAAAGGGTCTCAGCATCTGTTATGTCGTCAGAAATGAGCATTTCACTACTTGGAATGACCTTTTTAAATAGGCTCAAAAAATATGAATTTAAGAATAATAATTTAATTTTATATTATTAAGAATTCTCTAGTTACTTTGGTGAGGATTATTTTAAAAAAATCATGAAATATTTACTCAAATTATTTTTTAAAATCAAAATAAACAATCTAAATTACTATACCAACTCTAAAAAAAACACCCTTTTCATTTCAAACTTTACCTCATATTTAGATATTTTCATCTACGCATCCTTTTTGCCAAAAAAACCAATTATCGCTGTAGCTAAACCAATAAACTCCAACTTCTTACTCAATCTTCTCTTTAAAATATTCAATATCTATTTAATAGATCGAAAAAAATCTTCAAATATAATCAAATTAATCAAAAAAATAAAAAATGGCCAAAACTGCCTAATATTTCCTGAATCTATACCAAATTATCAAGGCTCTATTGCCAAAATTTATGAAGATAGTATTATAATAACACAAAAAACCAATTCCAAAATTATTCCAATTACCATTAATGGTACACAAAGCTCAATTTTTGCTAAAAAAATCCCCGATCTTAGAAAAAAAATATTTACTAAAATTAATATCCACCTCTCAAAAGAGCAAAAAATTACATTAGATAAAAAACTAACTTGGAAAGAAAATAGAAAATCTGCCAAACAAAAGCTTTTTCAAATAATGTCAGAAAATTATTATGACTCTATCACAAAGGATGAAATTCTATTTTATAAATTAATTGAAGCTAAAAATAATACCAAAAACAAAATTATTATAACTGATTTTAACCAAACCAATATCAACTATAATAAATTAATTATTGGAGCAATTTTATTGGGAGAAAAAATAGCAAAGGAGGTGAAATCAGAAACAAAAATTGGATTATTACTACCAAATATCTCAGCCTCAATGGTCACTTTTTTCGCCTTACAATTAATTGGCAAAATTCCAGCAATTTTAAATTTCTCTGGAGGATGTGAAAGATTGATTAATTCTAGCTTAAATTCTGGATTAAAATATATCTATTCTTCAAAAACCTTTATTAAAAAGGCTGGTTTGGAACAATTTATACAATTAGCTACAGAAAAAAATATCAAAATTATTTATCTTGAAGATGTTAAAAATACAATTTTCATCACAGACAAAATCAAAGCTCTTTTTCGCTCTAAATGCATTACAAAATATCTGGATAAAATTAATAAAAGCAAAGCCATAGATACGGCCATAATTTTATTTACCTCAGGATCGGAGGGTAATCCTAAGGCAGTAGCCCTAACACACAAAAATATCAATAGTAATATTGCACAATTAAAATCCATCATTGATTTTAATATGTCAGATAAAGCTTTTAACTCTTTACCAATTTTTCATTCATTTGGTTTGGTTATTGGCTCACTATTGCCTATTTTTTCTGGCGTTACAACCTATTTTTACCCCTCTCCTATTCATTATAATAAAATTCCAAATTTAATTTATCATTTCAAAGCAACTATTATGTTTGGTACCAATTATTTCTTAAAAAAATATAGTGAATTTGCTGATAATTTGGACTTCTCTTCGGTTAGATATATTTTTGCTGGAGCAGAAAAAATTACTTCAGAAACTAAAAATATCTATTTTGAAAAATTTGGTCTAAGAATATTAGAAGGCTATGGTGCAACAGAAACTTCGCCCGTTATATCTTTGAATACAGCAAGATATAATAAATTTGGTACAATAGGCAAATTATTACCAAAAATTACTCATAAAATAGAAAAAATAGAAAATATCTCAGAAGGAGGTAAATTGCTTATCAAAGCTGATAATGTAATGGCAGGCTATTTAGATCCTAAAAATTCAGATAAAATCAAAAAAGCCAAACAATATCACGATATGGGAGATGTAGTTAAAATTGATTCAGAAGATTATTTGATAATTACTGGCCGTGTCAAAAGATTTATTAAAATTGCTGGTGAAATGGTTTCGCTAAATTTAGTTGAATCTTATATTAGAAAAATATCACCAGAAAAAAATCACGCTGTAATTTCGCTTATTAATAAAGATTCTCAGGAAAATCTTATCTTATTTACTGATGACAAAGAGCTAACTAAAGACAAAATTACCAAATTATTTAAAGAACAAAATATAGGCACAATTTTTGCACCACGAAATATTGAATATAGAAAAAACATCCCTATCCTCAATACAGGAAAAATTGACTATACCCAATTAGAAAAATTTGGCGGAGTTTAAACTAAAAATTATGATAAATAAAGATTATCTCTTACCAGTTGGATTTTATGATTTAATAGGTGATGAGGCCAAAAAAAACGAAAAAATTATTCAAGTCATTAAAGACTCATTTCAAAATGAAAATTTTAATATTATCAAAACTCCTTTATTAGAATTTGATGATAAAATTGATGATGACTCCTTTAAAGCAATGGATATTTTATCCAAAAAATTCCTTAAAGTCAGAAATGATATTACTCCACAAATTATTAGATTAGTTGAAACTAAATTCTCCGATATCAACTCAGAATTAAAATTATCTTATATTGGCGATGTCTTAAAATCTGAAAATAAAGATCTATTCTATGAAAGACAACTAACCCAAGCGGGTATTGAAATTATATCACCAAAATCACCAAATGTTAATTTCTACATAATTGACTTAATATTAAAAATCCTAAATAAATTGGGCATTGAAGATAATATTATTAGTTTTTCAGTTCCCGGCATTTTATCAAGATTAATTACAAAATTAAATGTTACCGAACCTAAAAATTTAATAAAATCTATAGAGGAAAAAGATATTATTAATATAAAAAAATATGGAGAAAAATTTGCCGATATTTTATTAAAAATTACCCTAAATAATTTTGATGAAGAGTTAATAAATAAAAAAAATCTAGAATCTGAAAAAGAAAATATTAAAAAAATATTAATATTAAAAGAAAAACTAGAATCAAAATATAAAAATACCAAAATAGATATAGATCTATTTGATAATAATTTTTCTTTTCAAAATAATTTTGGCTTCACAATATTCGCTAATAATTTTAAATATCCCATTGCCAGGGGTGGAGAATATAAAATTGGTCAAAAAAATGCTCTTGGTGGCACAATCTATATCAACCATATTTTAAAACTAAATTCTTAACCACAATACTCACTCATTTCCTACCTCTAAAGAGACTTTTGTATAAGAATTTTTGAAGAAAATTCCGAGTAATTTACAATTAATTAATTTAAAATAAATATTTTTATTAAAAATCTACTTATCAGGAAAATTTATAATAAATTAACAATACCAAAATTATTAAATCTTAGAAAAATCAAAGATATTTTCAAAAAGATATTTAATTCTAGCAAGCAATGTCAATCTTTTTATCCTGGTGCTTTTATTATCAACATTAATAGTAACATGATCAAAGAAATTTTCTAACGGTTTTTCTAAAATTCTTAATAAGTGATAGCATTCTTGATATTTATGGGTTTTAGATAATTTTTCTATTTTTTTATAAATTCTTCTGGTCTGATTATCCAAAATTCTCTCATATCTTGTTCTAAGAAAAATTCTACCCTTCATTTGAGTATTAAGACTCTCTCCTGATTTATTTTCCTCAATATTTACAATATTTGCTACTCTTTTATAAGAATTAATAATTGATTCATTCTCACTATTTTTAACAAAATCATTAATAAACCTAACTCTATTTACAAAATCAATTAAGTTATATTTCCTTTGTTTGTTATTTTTTAATTGAAATTCATAAGATCTGGCAACTTCATTAACTATTTTAGGATTAATAGATTTATCATCTTTTAAAATAAATTTTAACCTGTCTAAAAAGAAACTGATAATTTCAAGAGATAATTTCTTTTTAAAAGACAAGATGTTTTTTGAGTTAATCTCAGGATTATTATTTAATATAATAGAATTTGGAAATAATGATAAAGATTTATCAATAATAATCTTTAAAGGAATATGAAGGTCATTATGAAGGATAATATTAATAATACCTATAGCCATTCTTCTAACCCCCATAGGATCTTTCGAGCTGCTTGGTTTTTGATTTATTAAAAATAAACCACTAATTGTATCTAACTTATCTGATATTGCCAATAATTGCCCATGATTAGTCATAGGTAAAGCATCACTAGCACCAACTGGCATATATTGCTCTGATATTGCATTACATATTCTGTGATCAATATTAGCTTTTTTACAATAATAACTACCGATCATACCTTGTAATTCTGGAAATTCGGATACTGCCTTGGTGGTTAAATCATTTTTACATAATAAAGATATTTGTTCCAAAATGGACATATCAGAATGCGGAACCCATATTGACATAAATTTATTCATAGCGCTGATTCTAGAAACTTTATTAAAAAGCGAATCTAGCTTTTCATGAAATATAATATTTTTAAGTAATGTAGTTCTATCAGCAAATTCTATCTTCTCATCTTCCTTTATAAAAAATTCAGCATCACTTAACCTGGCCCTTAAAACCTTTTCATTATCAAGAATAATTTTATCATTATTTTTACAATCAATATCACTGACAAAAATAAAATATGGCGCTAAATTTCTATATTTATCTTCAGTACAAAGGTATTTTTGATGACTTTTGATTGTTAAAACTAAAATTTCTGGGGGCAAATCTAGAAACTCATCATCAATTTTCCCAACCATAATATTAGGAGATGTAGTAAGTCCAATAATTTCATTCATTAAATGACTATTATGAGGATTTTCTATTATATCTATATGCCTATCTTCACAAATCTTTTCTATATTATTATATATTATCTCTTTTCTTTGATTATGATCAAAAATAATATTTTTCTCTAATAATTTATCTTTATAGGAATTAAAATTCTCAATTTTAACCCTCTTATTAAGTATGATTATTGAATTTTTAGATGCTAAATTGGCAAATTCAAATTTAACTAATTTCTGATCAAAAATTGCTAAAATATTTCTAATTGGCCTGATCCAATAATCCTCATTGGAATCTTTACCATGCCACCTCATAGTCTTTGGCCATTTTAAAGACATTCCCTTCATCAAATCAGGAAGTTTTTTTTGCAAAAGGTCAAATATTTCAATTTTTTTCTTAGGAATCTTAGTATGATAATATTCCATATTATTTTTAACCCTAATATCCAAATCAGAAACATTTTTTAATCCTACTGACTTTAAAAAACCATCAATAGCACTTTGATTAGCATTTATTTTAGGTCCAAATCTTTCAATTTCTGAGGTAATCTTTATATCAGGAATATTTTTGGCTAAAAAAACCATTCTATTTGGTGATATAAATGATGATATTTCTTCTGCTTCATATATTATATCATTTTCTGTAAAAAAATCACAAAAAATTTTTTCAAAATCAGCAATAGCCTTTTTTTGCATTCTAGCTGGAATTTCTTCACAAAAGATTTCCAATAAAAATTCTGACATTATTAAATTTTCTTTGATATTTGAATAGCTAACTTACTAGCAGATCCTATAATAAATTTTAATGGTTGATATATTTTTAAATCTTCGGCTTTATTTTCAAGAGCAATATCTCTATGCTCCAATTCTTCTTCTTGAAATTTTTTAATTTTATCTATCAATTCTTTATTTTCCTCTGGCTCTTTTTTTAATTCTCGCAGCTGCTCTTCATAATGACAATCTATAATCTCCTCAACCGCTACAGTACAAGTCATTGCAGCTTTCTTTCCCATTTTCGCAGTAACATATCCCATGGCAAAACCGGCAATATTCCAAACAGGTTGCATCAATGTTGGTCTAACCCTATCCTTATTAATTTTTTTATTAAAATATTCAAAATGCTCATCTTCTTGCTCCTTCATATGTTTTAAAACATCCACAACTTCTTTATTAGAATTTTTTAAAGCAGCTATTTGACCAGAATAAATTCTTTTTGCACCATATTCACCAGCGTGATTAACCCTAATCATCTCGTCAATCTTATCCTTTGTCATAGAATTTTTTATTATTTTTTGCCATTTGTAATAATAATTTACTTGGCGTAAATCTTACACCGGAAGATTTTTGATATTTTCTTAGTTTTTCAACTATTCTTTTTGGACCAATGACATCAGCATATTTTAATAAGCCACCACGAAATGGCGGAAAACCAGTACCAAAAATCATAGCAATATCAAGTTCAGTTGCAGATTCTACAACCCCCTCTTCCAAACATCTACTAGCCTCATTAACCATTATTAAAATTGATCTTTCAATAATTTCTTCTTTTGATAATTTATTAACAGAAATTTTACGAGAAATTCTAATCTTATCTAGCTTATTTTTAATATCTGAATTAATTCCTAAATTTTTGCCAGATTTACTATATTTATAAAATCCTAAATTAGATTTTTTGCCAAGTAATTTTTTATCTCCAGAGATTTTTGACAATATCTGGCAAACCTTCATTCTTCTGCCATAAGCTTCAAAAAGACTAACGGCAACCTTGTGCCCCACATCTATTCCCACAATATCAGATAAAATAAATGGTCCCATAGGCATTCCAAATTCAGCAAGAATTTTATCAATTTTTTTAATATCACCATCTTCTTCTAATAAAAATCCAGCTTCATTGATAAATGGTAATAAAATTCTATTAACTAAAAATCCAGCAACATCTTGAACAACTATAGGGGTTTTACCCATATCAAGAGTAAGAGAGACTATCTTATCAATAGTTTTTTGACTCGTCTTTTTACCTCTTATTACTTCAACTAATGGCATTCTATTAACTGGATTAAAAAAATGCATACCAGCAAATCTTTCTGGATATTTTAAGGATTTTGACATTTCATCAATTGAAAGAGAAGATGTATTGCTAGCTATAATAGCATTTTTATTTACATGTTTTTCTAATTCAGTAAAGGTGGATTTCTTAATATCGATATTTTCAATTATAGCCTCAATTATAATTTCAGAATTTTTAAGATTGTCATAAGTTAAATCATGATCAATTTTATTCATCTTCTGAGATATTGCACTTTTAGAGAATTTTCTGATTTTTAATAATTGATTATAAATTTTAAAACATTGTTTATAACCAAGAGCAATTGCAGCATTATTGATATCCTTCATCCTAACTCTGATATCAATTTTACTTAAGATAAAGGCAATGCCACCACCCATAATTCCAGCACCTAATAAGCCAGCTTTAGAAATTTTTGCAGCGCCCTTCATCTGATATTTCTTTTTAACTTCCTCGCTAGCAAAAAATATATGAATTAAATTTTTTGAAATTTTTCCTATTACCAATTTTGAAAATTCTTTAGCTTCTATCTTACAACCATCTATTTTGTTACGCTTATTATAAGTATCTTTAATAACCTTCAAAGCAGCTAAAGGTGCTGGATAAAAATTCTTTGTTTTTTTGATTAAATTTTTGCGAGCAAAATAAAAAACTAAATGCTTTTTTAAAAATAAAGTTTCAATTACAAATCTTTTTTTTGAAAATTTATCTCTTCTCCTTAAAAATTTATTATCTAAATTATTAGATATTTCTTGCAAAAATTGTTCAACTTCATCATCAAGAAATTCCTCATTAATAATTGTATCAACCAAACCAATTTTATAAGATTTGATGGCATCGATTGGCTTACCAGCAAGTATCATTTTTAATGACTGCTCTAAACCAACTAATCTTGGCAATCTCTGAGTACCGCCAAAGCCAGGAAATATACCTAAATTTACTTCTGGTAATCCCAATTTTGTTTTAGGATTTTTAACGGCAATTCTATATTTACAAGATAAGGCCAGCTCTAACCCACCACCAAGACAAGCACCATTAATCAAAGAAATTGTTGGTATTTGAAGATTTTCCAATCTAAATAAAATATTTTGAGCTTCAGTGACTTTTTTAAGGGCAAGTTTTTTACTATTAATATCTTTAATTTCATTAATATCGGCACCTGCAATAAAAATATCTTTTTTAGTGCTAGAAATTACCAGAGCCTTCAAATTGGATTTTTTTTCAACCCTTTCTAATATATTATCAAATTTTACTAATATTCTCTCACTTAATTTATTAACTTTTTCATTAGCTAAATTAAAAACTAAATAAGCGATATCATTTTTAATTTTTAACTGTATATCCCTAGACATTATCCCTTACAATAAAAAATTTAACCATAATATATCCATCCAAATATCCATCTAATTCATCATAAGAAATTTTTAATATCTCACCACCTCTTGAAAAAGAAGTATAATTTGTTGATTTATCAATTTCTTTCCAACCCAAATTAGGCAAATTCTCTTGATAATATTTTACAATATCTTCTATTTTTGATGATGATCTATAAGTAATATTTGATATATTACCAGAGGGTGAATCAAAATCTAAAGTTTCATTTTCAACAATTTCAAAATCTTTAAATAATGGTATATCACTATGATTTGATAAAAATTTCTGTTTCTTAACACCTTCTTTATTAAAAATGTTATTATAACAAGATGTCGTTAAAAATAATGAAATAGATATTAATAAATAGCTGATTATTTTCATATATTAAAAAAAAATTATCATGATAAAATTTTACCATATTTAATTGTTAGATATTTTTTTTAAATTAAAAGATAAAAGTGATATTATCTGATATTTTTTAATTATTTCTTGACTTTAACTAAAAAAAATAGGAATCTATCTCGATCTATTTCATTTGTTATTAAATGATAATTATATATTTTTAGGATGTGGCCAAGTGGTAAGGACAAATTTTAATTTAATTGCCTTTTACCCTTGAAACTTCATCCGATTTGTGGATTATTCTACTATCACACTTCTTAATGGGATGTGGCCAAGTGGTAAGGCAACGGGTTTTGATCCCGTCATGCGCAGGTTCGAATCCTGCCATCCCAGCCAATTCGATGATAATTTTTTACTTGATCATTTCATAAAACTGATACTTATTTGTAAAAGTGCAGGCATGAGAACCGTTAGGTTCGACAAATGACGCAGGAATTTTGAAAAAATTCTGAGTAATTTGCTAGTCAAGCGAAGCGATGACGTCATCCTGCCATCCCAGCCAATTAGGATAGCTATTCAGTTTTAAGAACAATTTCTAAGGTAAGTTTATTTTAAATATAAAAAAGTATTTACTTTTTTACTTTTTTAAGGTATAATGTTAATTATTAATTAAAATTCAAATAATATGACTAGATTAACTATAGATTTACCAGATTCTTTGCACAAAACATTAAAATCTCTTTCTGTTATGAGTGGTAAGACAATGAGAGATATGGCAATTACTGCAATTGATAAATATGCTAAAGTTAAAATTGAGAAACAAAACATTTCTTATAGTGATGATATTTTGGAAGATGAGGCAGATTTAATATTAAAGCCAGTTATTGAAGAATATGCTAAACAAATTGAAAGTAATCAATTTGAAGGTCATGATTGGGAAGATGTAAAAAAAGATATTGAATAAAATATGAAGGTTATTTTATCAGATCTTGCAAAATCAGATGTTAAAAAACTAGCAAAAAGATATAAAAATTTTAAACAAGATATTGATTTTTTTATTAAAGATATTTCAGAAAATAAAGAAATTAAATCTGATAAAATACAGGGAATTAAGCTTCCTATATTTAAAGCAAGAATAAAAAATTCATCAATTAATAAGGGTAAGTCATCTGGATTTAGAATAATATATTACTTAAAAGTAAATGATATTTTATATGTAATTTCTATTTATTCAAAAAATGAAATGGGTAATATAAATAAAAAAGACATTTTAAATAATATTGCCAAATTAAAATTTATCAAAAATTAACACAAGGTGTAATTTATAAACTATGTTTTGAATAATCCGCCAGCCCTGCTTTTAATGGTGTCAATTTCAATTTTATCAATATCTTTGCTATCAAATAATTTTAAGTTAAAATCTTAATAAATTAGAATTCATAATTGATCTTATTATTTAAAATTTAGCTCTTAGGAACCTCTGATTTTCCTATTTAATTTTGTCTATTTTTTCATTTTTCAGAAAAAATTTTTATAATTTGGATAAAGATTGCTAATTTTGTTAAAAATTAACAATCTTTATCCAAATTTAGGCATT
>Ga0228631_1000506_pt1 | contig 22433 bp, 21 predicted proteins | sample 39DmetaG_FD_183049 | JGI IMG/M metagenome (GOLD analysis project Ga0228631, IMG submission 183049) | Seawater microbial communities from Monterey Bay, California, United States - 39D | ecosystem: Environmental > Aquatic > Marine > Coastal | place: USA: California | collected 2016-09-28
TCCATATGTCACCAAAAGATACGATGTCAATATGTCAAAAATTATATCAAGGTGGTTTTATAACCTATATGCGTACAGAGAGTACAAAATATTCCAAAGCATATTTGGAGAAGGCAAGTAGTTATATAAAATCACAATTCAATGAAAAATATGTAGGAAATCTGGATAAAATAGAGAACACGGATACGAATAATCCCCATGAGGCGATTCGCGTAACACAAATAGACGTCCGTACATTAGGAACGTGTGAAGATACGCGAATGAACACGATGTATAAATTAATCTGGAATAATTCAGTAGAAAGTTGCATGTCAGCAGCAGTATATAATGTATCTCAAATAAAAATAACAGCACCAAAGAAAAGTCATTATACATATACAATAGAGATTCCTTCTTTTCTTGGATGGAAGAAAATTAGTGAAAAGGGAGAACCTACCGATACAGAAAATAATTTGACTGCATTACGAATGTATTTGGAGAACATAGAAGCAAAAAAAGAGGAAGTAAAATATAACACAATAAAAAGTGAGTTACATGTAACAAATAAGCATCGTCATTATACAGAAGCAAGTTTGATAAACAAATTGGAAGAATTAGGAATAGGAAGACCTTCAACATTTGCAACAATAGTAGATACAATCCAAGAAAGAGAGTATGTAAAGAGAACCGACATAGAAGGAATAACAAAGATGTGTGAAGAATACGAATTAACGGGTGAAACGATAACAACAACGAATACAGAAAAAGTATTTGGTGCAGAGAAACAGAAATTAGTTATTCAGTCGGTAGGAATATTAACGATAGAGTTTTTATTGAAGTATTATCAAGAGATGTTCTCGTATGAGTATACAAAAAACATGGAATATGAGTTAGATAAAGTGTGCAGTGGTGAAGTAACCGATTGGGCAGAGATATGTCGTGATTGTGTAGCGGAAATAAAGAGTCATTCAAAGCCACTCCGTCAGGTGACGAAACAAACATATCCAATAGAAGAAGGTTACGAATATATATTTGAAAAGTATGGTCCAGCGATAAAACATACATTAGAAGATGGAACTGTAGAATATATTCAAGCCCGAGAGGATGTAGATTTAGAAAAAATAAAGGCGGGTGAATATACATTAACAGAATTAATAGAAATAACAGAGCGTAAAATTGGTGAGATGGAGAACCTGGATGTATTTATAAAGAAGGGTAGATATGGGTTGTATATAGAGTATGGAGAGACGCGTATAAGTATAAAAAATGCGGATGCAAGATTAGAAACGTTTACAATGGAAGACATGAAAGAATGTATAAAACCAACAAAAGAAAAATCAGTATTACGAGAACTGAATGAACATATGGATATACGAAGGGGTCAATATGGCGCATATGTTTATTATAAGACACCAGAAATGAAAAAGCCAAAGTTTTTGAATATTAAAAAGTGTCCCCATGGTTTTTTAAATTGTACTGTAGAAACATTGGTAGAATGGTTATGTACAACGTATAATTTACCGACCCCGCCATAATATATAAAGGGATAGTATAATAAGAAATGGAATCATCAAAGTCTAATGTAACAAAAGTGTTTGATATAATAAAACCGGTAATAAATACAATCGGTGAAAAATTTACTGCGCTGTCGTTAACCATAGGTGATTATTTCAATAAATATATATTAGTAACAATGATGGTATTGTTTTCATATATTATGGGTCCATCAGGTAAACAAGATATTGATAAAACAATAAAACACGTAATATATTTATGTGTATTTTTTGTAACAATATCAATAATTATAATTAGTATTCCATATTATACATACAAAATGGAAACATCTGGAAAAGATACAAGTTTCACTGGAAAAGATACAAGTTTCACTGGAAAATATAAAGATTATTTGGATAGGTATATAACAACATTAATATGGATAGGAGTATTTTTATTAATAATGTTATTATCATACTTTATTCAGGTAATGGAATATGTATCAGGTGAAAGTATAAAAAATATATTGACAATATTAATAGGTATTTCAGGGTTAAGTCTAACCGGTGCATCAATAGTATCAATATTTCTGGCACTTCCATTTATAAACATAAAACGATGTATGATAATATAAGAATAATGCGTATAAAAGCATAATAATATATATTCATAATATTAAATGAAATATTATGAAACAAGTTTTATAGAATATGTTCAGGCAGTAGAACGGTATAATATTCATCCAGAATTACAAGAAACATTTTCAAAATTTCCAAAAAATATATATAAAATAGAGAATTTGATACTGTATGGACCATCAGGTGTTGGTAAATATTCGCAATTATTGAAGCAATTAACAAAGTATAGTCCAAGTGGATTAAAATATGACAAACGAATTACAGTGGCAACCGATAAACAAGAGTATATATATCGTATAAGTGATATACATTATGAAATAGATATGGCATTATTGGGTTGTAATTCAAAAACATTATGGCACGAGGTATTTTTCCAAATAATAGACATAGTATCGGTGAAACAAGAAAAGATAGGTATAATTGTCTGTAAAAACTTCCACCAAATTCATACAGAATTGTTGGATATATTTTACAGTTATATGCAACAGTATAACCATTCTCATACGAGTATTTATATAAAGTTCATTCTAATAACTGAACAAGTGAGTTTTTTACCGACGTCCATACTGAATAATTGCCAGTTGTTGCACATTGGTCGTCCAGCGAAAGAGAGTTATAATAAAATAACTCAAATGAATGACGAAACAGAGACTGCAAATAATTTTATACAACGTATATCAAAAAATACAATAACCCCAGAATCAAAAAGTTTGATAAAAAATCAATTAAATAATATAGATACTGAGAACATTTTAAACATGAAAGAAATAAACCAATTTGATTTATTTGCGCAATATGAAAAAAGCAAGGATATTCCTGAAGATATATTTGATATCGTATGTAATCAAATAATCAATGAAATATCAACGATTAATAAAAATAAGTTTATTGAACTGCGTGATGCATTATATAATATATTAACTTATAATTTGGATGTACCAGAATGTATTTGGTATATAATAAGTCATTTTATAAATACAGGAGAGTTAACTGGTATTGCATTATCAAGTACATTGGAACGTATGTATATTTTTTTGAAATATTATAATAATAACTATCGTCCAATATACCACTTAGAGAGTATTACGTTTTATATAATAACTAAAATTTATAAGTTAGATGAATAAAACAAAAGCATATAACTGTTTAGATTTAGACATAAATAATCAAAATATAACAATAGATGATATAAAGCGTCAATATAGATTAAAAGCATTAACCTATCATCCCGATAAGAATTCCAGTCCAGATGCAACAACCCAATTTCAAGAAATACGTGAAGCATATGAATATGTTTTAAAACACAAAGGGCATGTAGATTATACAGATGATGATATATACCTATCAAGAGATGGCTCTTACAAAAGTATATTTATGTTATTTATGAAGAAAGTATTAGAGAATGAATCCAACCAAACAGCATTTTATAGTATAATAAATCGTATAACAAATTTATGTGAAAACAAAGCAATAGAAATGTTAAAACAGTTGGATAAAACCGTATTAATAAAAACGCATACATTATTAGAAAAATATAAGACAGCATTTCACATAACAGAGACATTGATAGAAAAACTCGCAATGCTAATAAAAAATAAAAATGTGAATGACGAATGTATTTTATTGAATCCAACTCTTGGTGATTTGTATGAAAATAATTTGTATAAATTAATAGTAAATGATGAAACATATATAATACCATTATGGCACCATGAATTAGTATATGAAAATGGAGATAATGATTTATATGTAAATTGCATACCAGATTTACCGAATAATATAGATATAGATGAAAATAATAACATCCACATATATATTGATTATAACATCCATGATATATGGAGTCTGCCAGTGGTTCATGTAAATTGTCATAATGAATGCTTTCCAATCCAAGTAAGTTCATTAAAAATGGTAGAAAACCAAACAATTCTTTTTGCAAATAAAGGAATAACAAAAATAAATACAAAAGATATATATGATATAACAAAGAAGGGAGATGTATATATTCATATAAAGATATCATTACGGTAGGTCTCGTGGAATAATTTTATCAGCATAATAATGTCGTAAGACTTCAACATTATTATTTGTATCCATAACTGGTGCATACACCGGATTATTTTCATTTAATTCTTGAAGTAGCATTTTATTTGTATTAACGTTATCTTCATCATTATCTTGTTCATAAAAAATAAAGAGGTTTTTACAAAATAAATGAAATGATTTTATAACAACTTCATTTGGCGTATTATACATATTAATTAATGCTTTTTGAATAATAGGGTTACGTGGAGTGCAGCCAATAAATCCTTGAAAAATGGTACCTACAAAATGACTTGAATTAACGGAAAAAAATGTATAATCTTTTACAATGGTATCAATATTAACTAATAACATGGCATCTGTGTCCATATATACACCTCCATGAATGTATAAAAAATAGTATCTAAATAAGTCGGCTCTGTGTTCACCGTAATTAAATGAATAAAATTTTTCGGCCATATTAGGTAATTCAAGTATGGGATTTTCCTTAAAAAACTGAATAATTTCAGCATCATTATAGTGTAGATATTTCCATTCGGGTATTTTGGTTTGTATCATATCAACAATATATTGTTCAGGTTTAGCTCTGGAAGTTTGAACAAATAATTTTGGTATTTGCATTATTATAATTGTTACACCTATTATAATTATATTATTTGAACGTTAAAATTAACATTTAAGCATACACAATATATATTTCACAATTGCTACACAAGTAGATTCTAATGAGACATAGTCAATTGCAATATGTACTGTGTCCAGTAAATTTAAAATCTAATGAATAAATATAGTAGCTATGACAGAAGAATTGATAACCAATACCTTTTACATAACTTATGTATTTTTTATGACAACAGCAACCATAACATTTATAGAAGCTATGAGAACACCTGACCAAAAAATTAGAAATATTTTAAATTTAGAAACTTGTATTTCAGTAGTTGCGGCATTCTTTTATTCCAAATTTGTATCGAAAGCTGAAAGTGGTAATTTAGACCACGAAAGTATAAACAAAACAAGATATTTAGATTGGGCAATAACAACACCAATAATGTTGTTAGTTTTAGTATTGGCATTTTTATATAATACAAACGGAGGACCTTTAAAATTTTCCAAATTTTTGACAATGTTGGGATTAAATTATGGTATGTTAGGAATGGGTTACTTAGGAATGATTGGAATAATAGATAAAACCTTGGCAAACGTTGCAGGTTTTGGTTTCTTTTTCACTCTATACGGATATATTTACAAAAATTTCTTGACTAAGTATAATTTTGATAATATGATGTTGTTTTATTCATTTGTAATTTTATGGGCATTTTATGGAGTATTTTATCAAATGGATAATATAACAAAAAATGTAGGATATAATGTTTTAGACTTATTTTCCAAATGTTTTGTTGGTATTTTCTTTGTTGCTTATTTTACAAAAATGTTCAAACTCTAATTAATTATATTAAAAAGTTCAAATTGCAATTATATTAAAAAATGTTATAATATAATTAATGTTTGCTTTCTTTGATGATAAATTATTTCCAAAAATATTCATAACATTTGATCATAATATAACAAATGAATCGTGGAAACAATTTACAAATAAATGGGTGTCTTATGATATACAAGAAACACCATACACATTTATATTTGATACAAATGGATTAGGTATGTCGTTAATGAAGTATGCTTGGGAAATGACTCTATTTATAAGTAAATTAAAAAAAAGGAAAAATTTACAAAATAATGTCTACTTATCAAAAAGTATAATTATTTGTAATAATCCATATAAACGGTATTTATTAGAATGGATATTTTATATTCAAAGTCCGGTAGCACCTGTATATATAGTTGAAAATAATGAGATGGCAACACAATTGTATGATGGTTTGTCTCTTAATAAACATTTTTATCCTTCATCTGTAACAGCTTATTTTCCAAAAGATAGTTAAAGACAACAAAACTATGTTTTAAAAAGTTTGAATATACCAGGACGACGATAGTTTTGTACTACAGGTTTATTACTATTAATAAGTTCATCTGTATCATAATCATTACTATTATCACTATCGCTATCATAATTACCTTCTATAAGATATATTTTTCGGTTAAATTTTAACCAGTTACAAATAGAGTTATTTTTAAATTTCCCTCTAAATTTCGGTTTATCATTTATTTTATCTTTATTTATCCTACCAACCATAGCAATCATAACATAATTGTCTATAATATATTTTACTAATAACACTTAAATATAGATTCATACTTATATAAAATGGAAGAGTATAATGAACAGTGCAAAATAGTTAGACGTAAAGTAGAGAAGGCAATTGAAAAAGGACTTAGTATTGTAATTTGTGGTCCTGAATGTAGTGGAAAAACACATATAAGAAATATATTAGATGTTTCATTGCGACAGAATGATTACACTGTATATTATGGAGTAGACCACTACAAACAATGTAATAAGTTTCATGGGAAAACATATACAGATGACAAATTTTTGATTGAAGATAATAACAATAATGCGTTAAGTGATATATTAAATCATTACGAATATATAGAAACGACTTTGCAGTATCCGGACATGTGTAAATAAATGATATAGATATTTAATATAAGTAATATTATATATCTATGAATAATTGTAGTGAAATAAATTTAGAAATTTTCTCTAAAGAGCATTACACCTATATAAATCAAATATTTGGAGATGAAACAATTCGTGAAATCATTAAAGAAATGTATACACCCAGGGATTGGTATTTTGTAGTAGAAGATGCCACAGAAGAATTTGAATATTCTAATCATCACGTATTAGAAAAAAAAGGGAAAAATGGAGAAATCATAAAATGGTGCAGTGTAGACGAAGGATATCAAAATACAAATATCAACAAAAATGACACATTATGTCAAAGTTATACACTATTAAAGTATTTGAATAAACCCATTGAAAAAAATATGAAAAAACGACAAATGGAAATGATAAAGATGTATAAAAATATAATAAAGCGAGATTATTTTAAAAATGAACTTCGCGGAATGGTAGAAATAATGAAACGAACAATAAAAAGAACAAGAAAAAAGGATAATCCTGCATTATGGAAAGATTATACATATGATAAGCCCGAACCATATTTGAACAAGGATTTTAATGCATTGTATGGTGAAATACAGAGTATATTGGAAAAATGGGAAAAATACGGGTATTTATATTTCATCAAAGATGGAACATGTCCAAAGAAAAAATAATATAGTTTATTTTAGGTCTTAATATGATATTATTTTTGATATCATATTATTTATATATTCCAATAAAAAACATTGAAGTTTTTTGTTTTTATGCTTAGGTGATTGAGTAATTATTGTGCTTTTTCTATTATTTCATTATTTTTTATTTGTGATTATATTTGTGCTTTTGTTATGTTCATTATTTTGTGCTATTTTTATTAGTATTATATAAATTTTATGCTACTGGTGTTGCCTTCTTCTTGACAACCTTCTTCTTAGGAGCTGCTGGCGCTGCCTCCTCTTCAACTGGTACTGCCTTCTTGACAACCTTCTTCTTAGGAGCTGGTGCTGGGGCTACTTCCGCTTCCTCTTCCTCCTCATCACTATCTTCAACGTTAGTATCAACAACTGTTGGAGTTGTGGCTGGTAGAGGAGTACCTTCCTCATCATCATCTGCATTTGCCTGAACAGGTGTGTCCATTTGCTTAATTTCATCAGCAGATAGCTGAATATGGCATTTACCAAACACACTAACTACCTCACGGGGCTTAACTACACATTGGTTTACCTTCCAAGTAACTCCCCAGCCCTTACCACCAAACCATAGACCGCCACATTGTAGAACTGCTGCAACTTGACTCTGCTTAGGAACAAAATCCATTGGAGTCATATTCTCATTGTCACAAGGAAATAGCAAATTATTCTGGGTATCATATACCTCAACCCCCCACTTGCTATTGTAGTTTGGTACACGTGCACGAATAGAAGGTGACTTAGTCGGGTCAATCTTCTTAGTAAGCTTATCCTTAGAATACTTTAGGAATGGGAAGAAATTGTGCTTAACAACTTCTCTTGACAAGTCCTCGCCAAACCAAGCATCACTGTACTTAACTGCATCATCAAGGATTTGATTCTCAAATGCCTTCAACTTTGCAAGAAAGGTATCAGTAGCAACTGTAGTATAATCTCCATTAGGAAATACCAAAGACATACTAAACTTACCATCAGACTCTCCCGTCTTTTCATCAACAAAATCACTAATTCCCCATGTCATCATGAGAGGAGTAGAAATATGAAGTGAACGATTAGACTGCGTGCTAATAATATTAATTGACTTTCCCCCCCGGTCATTAATCTTAGGTTGCATATAGCGAATGGCGGAAGTATTCCAATCACTGTTGCTCAAAACGATAGGTGCTGAAGACTTAGACATTGTAAATAGAACGAGTGTATACAAGTATACAGTAGATTAGACAAGTAGCTTTAAATCAATTTTTTACATTATATAATCATTAAGTATTTGATAAAACATATTTGCTGCATTTATGGTGTATTTCATACTACAAAACTTATATATAAATATAGTAAAAAATACTAATAAATAATGTATATAGATATTATAATACAAGAAATATATAAATGTCAACTACCGAACCTGCAAATATATTATTAAATACAATAAAATTAGATGAAAATAGAGTAGATATAGTAGAAAAAAATTCAAAAACAAAAGAAAAATCCAAACGAAAAAAATTAGAAGCGTTTACATACACAGATTATGTAACTGGTAACATTGTAATGAAATCCTATACAATTCCGGTTCTAAAACAAGTATGTAAACATCATAAATTGCATATTTCTGGAAAAAAAGGTTTATTAATAGACAGAATTACAACGTTTTTTGAACGAATAAAGAACGCAGTTATTGTACAGAAATATACTCGTAGACAATTTGTGAAAAAAATAATAAAAAAAAATCGTGAGTTCAACGACCAGCGTAATATGTGTACAAATATAACAGATTTTTCAACAATGGAACCATTAAATGAAATTAGTAAGGAATATTTTTATTGTTATACAGATATAGACAATTTTGTATATGGCTTTGACATCACATCATTAATAGAAATGTTACGTAAATCACGCAAAATATTTAATCCATATACACGAAACCCTATTACATCAAGGCATAAAAATGAAATAATTAATTTGTATAATTTATCATTGTTAGTATATCGAGAAATGCGAGAGATAAATGAACCGTATATACGTCATATACAAAATAATGCTAGGTCTAACCTACATCGTTATAGAAATTTAATAAATAGAATAGCAAATGAATTTACTAATGATACGGAAGTTAGTTCATATTTAAATTATCGTCCAATTGCAAATATAGAAACGGTTCCAACTATATATCATGAACAATATCAAGAAATCGTAAGTATGCGTCTACGACCAATAGATGAACGTATTAATTCATTATTTGTGGAAATAGACCAATTGGGTAATTATACAGATCAAAGTTGGTTTACAGATTTATCTCATTTGCAATATGCCCAATTATATAGGTGTTTTTATGACCTATGGAATTTTCGCGGACAAATATCCTACCAGGTAAAAAATGATATATGTCCAGTACATGGTCCATTTGATGGTATATTTCCTAATTCAATTAGACATATGGATCTATCCACTACTTCACTAAAAACAGTGTGTTTGATTGTATTTGAAAACTTAGTATATAGTGGAATAAATATTGAAATACGTAAAATAGGTACATTAATAGCATTAACTGGATTAACTGTTATTTCACCGCCAGCACGTACTGTAATGCCGTGGTTATATGAATCAATTATTTATTAAATTCGCGATATCCTATTTCTAAATTTTACACTAAATATATATATAATTTATATTGTACGCATTTTTATACTGTGTTCAGTGTGTGTTAAAGATATAATATTACAATTTATATATATTAGTGTAAACATACTTAAAACGATGGTGTGTATGTAGTATATAAACCCAGAATGGTTAGAGCATCTAAGACTACTACTGATTCCGCCCCTGCCCCTAAGGCAAAGACTTCCAAGAAGGCTGCTGCCGCCGCCGCCGCCCCACCTGCTGCCCCCGTTAATGAGGTCAAGCTAACCCCCGCAGCAGAGACTGCTGCACCTGCTGTTGAGACTCCCTCCATCATTGTAAAGATGGCTGAGTTCAGTTCTAAGTTGCAACAGCTTGCTGGTATGTTTGTCACTGTTAAGAGTGATTACAAGACCCTTGAGAAGGCAATGGCTCGTGAGATGAAGGCTGCTGCTAAGGCTTCGAGCAAGAAGCGTCGTAACACCGGTGAGAGAAAGCCTTCTTGTTTCGTCAAGCCTACTGCTATCAGTAACGAGTTGGCTAACTTCCTTGGTAAGTCCATTGGAACTGAGATGGCTCGTACTGAGGTAAGTAAGGAGATTAATACTTACATCCGTTCCCATAACCTTCAAGATAAGGACAATGGTCGTATTATCCATCCCGACGCTAAGCTAACCAAGTTGCTTAATGTTGCCAAGGGTGATGAGCTCACTTACTTTAACCTCCAGCGTTACATGAAGCACCACTTCCAAAAGGCTACACCTACTGTAGCTGCATAAATAAAGTAATATATTCCTATAAAAATTATAAAATAATAGAAACTCTATAAAAATTATAAAATACTGTTAAACAAATAAATAAACACCTTAATCGCATAGTAAAATATAATAAAAATGAATATCTTATATTATTACTGCACTATAAAAAATAAATATTACTTACAATAATATTTATTTCAATCAATAAAAAACTATATACAGTTGTTTTATTTTTATTATTTTTATTTATTTTTATTTATTTTATTCCAATTTTGCAGATTTCTTTGCAGCCTTTTCCCTTTTCTTTAAAGCTTCCTCATTCGCCTTTCTAATCCTTTCGGTCTCCTGCAATTTCTTTGCCTCGCGATAAGCACGTGATTTATTATCAATATCAACCTGGTGATTATATGTCATAACTTCTCTTGTTTTAGAACATATCGTGCGAGGGTGTCCCTCTCCAAATACTTGACATTGAATCATAACAATCTTTTTATATGTTTCGGATGCCTGTTTATATTGGCCAATCTTTTGTAACTTATTGGCCAATCGGTTCAACATCTTAATACGGGTATTCGGTGCAACAGATGGCCTATCCAATTCTTTATTGATTGTAATTAATTGTTTAATTTCAGCTTGACGAGACATTATATAAAAGATATAATAAATTATACAATCTAAAATACAACCCGAAGAAATCAATTTTTTACATTTTGAATAAGATTATAACAATAATTATTGTTTACATATAATGTCTATCAAATTTAAAGTATTTAAAGTTCTATTTTCAAATACTTATATAATGGATAGTGATTTTGAGAACATAAACATATACGACGTATTAAATGAATATACTAATAAAATTAACCCTGTTGTATACATTTTAACACCTTGTTTTGGTAGTGTATGTTTTGTAAATTATATAGAATGCTTAATGAAGACACAAGAATTATGTAGAGAACTCGGTATTAGATTGGAGGTTTTATTTTGTAAAAGTGATAGTTTAGTTACCCGTGCACGAAATAATTTAATTGCAAAAGCAATGAGTGATCCTGATATGACACATGTTTTATTTATTGATAATGATATAACATGGGTTCCAACAGATATATTGAAGTTATTGATAGCAGATAAACCAATTGTAGGTGGTATATATCCATTTAAAAAATATAATTTTGATAAACTGTTACCAACTGAAGACAAGAAGAATCAAGTACAAGATATGATAGATGTAAAAAACAATTCACATCTGCACGAAATAAATGATAAAGATGCAGTAGAAATGAATCTATTAACATACAATGTTAATTATAATTCAAAAGAAGTCAAAATAAAAAATAATTTAACTCAGGTAAAACACGTTGCTACAGGATTTATGATGATACAACGAAATGTATTAGAAAAAATGACAAAATCCTATTCTTCAACCAAGTATACAGATGATATTAATTTTCTAAACCCTGATGAAAATAAATATGCATATGCACTATTTGATTGTGGAGTGGTTGATGACCATTATCTATCAGAAGATTGGATGTTTTGTAATCGTTGGACATTAATAAATGGTGAAATATGGATAGATATAAGTATAAATTTAACACATACTGGCATTCATGATTTCAAAGGATGTTATATATCATCACTCCTTAGGTAAATATAAATCCTTCTTTTTTCATAATATTCTGCAATAGTTTATCATTACGTTTGTTCAAATTAATTTCAAAATTCTCTAATGACGCATCTTTTGGGGGATAGTCTATATTAAATAGTTGACAAATCGTAGATAGGTTATCTATATCAGTTATATAATCGCTATTAACCAATAACCAATGATAAAACGAAGGAATTTCCGTTTTCGTATTATCTGTAAGATACAATTTGTATTTACTATACCAAGCTATAGTAGTATCCAATGATGTCAGTGAATTTGTGTTATAATCAGTTCCAGATAATACCATGATTTGTTTAAAATGTTGTTCTGACATACATAATTCTTTCAAAATAATAGGTGTTTCATATAAAATGACTGTTTTGTTTATTAAACTAATATTTCGCAATACTCTTGTACACCCATATACAAACATATCCATATCATCACTTAAACATGCCCATGCTTTTCCGGACTTTACCATATATGCACAAACCTCATCCGCCTCATTAATTGAATCATAATACATAATACCAAATGCCATTAATAATTCTTTTACGCGTAGTTTGTCTGTATTCCTTACGCGAACAAATTTATGTTTTAAATCATTTAGAGTTTTCATCATAAGTTGTTTCTCATTTTTATCTTGTGTATTTTCATATTTAATTAATAACTCAATGTATTGATTTTCAGCAGTTTGTTTTACCTCATTACGCTGTGTAATCAAATCATATTTTTCAGGCGGAGGTTTGCCATCAAAAACAAAGAGTGGTATAATATTATTCAATAATAGAATAGATATTAATTGATACATATTTTCAATTAATGCACCATCAGCCATATACTTATACATGTAAATACTTGCATCAATAACAACTATTTTTCCATGAATTTGTTGTATTTCTATTTTACGTATAGCATTTTTACTACAATTTTCTTTTAGAAATCGGTTTAAATGTTTAATTCCCATTTTTATTGTATTTTGAATGTTTCTGTTAACCAATATAACATTTAGTACGAATCAATTTTATATAAATAATTTCTAAACATACTTTAATTATGCTAACAGATACAACGGATACTATTTTATCATATATAAAAAATAGCGTAGAACCCATATATAAGATAAAAACTACGGAGTTTTCACCAAGTTCAACAAAAATATTATCATTATTATTTAATCGGGTTGCATATGCGTATGAAAAATGGAAGCAGATTTGTAATACTATTAGAATTAATAATATAAGTAGTATTGATTTTGATACTTCCTATTATCCAGATGAAATACAAAAATCTGTACAAGATAATATTCATCATTTTTATAATTGTAGTTTTAAAATGAACGACCGTAATATTTCTACACATATTGGTACTCCTATTAATTATAATAAACAAAAATTAAATAGTATAATTCGTCGTATATATATGTGGTTAATTATTGCAGATTTTTTTGCACAAGATAAATGTTCTCAAACACTGAATATATTTTTGTCATTAATACCAGAAAAAAAACAATTACCACAAATAGATAGTGATAATTTGGACCGTGTACATGTTAATACTGCATATACATTCGCATGTAAACAAAATAATGTCATTCATATATTTCGTGACGAAGAATGGTTTAAGGTGTTTATCCATGAAACATTTCATAGTTTTGGACTTGATTTTGCTGAGTTCAATCATAATAGTACAAATAAACAAATATTATCCATATTCAATGTTGTAGCGGATGTACGTATATTTGAAACATATTGTGAAATATGGGCAGAAATTTGTAATAATATGTTTATTATCTTTTTTTCCACAAAATGGAATGATAACCAAGAAAAATGGCTTGACCAATGTATGAAAAAACTATCAACTATGATACATAATGAAAAGATATTCTCTATATTTCAAAGTTCAAAGATTCTTTCTCACTTTCATATGAAATATGACGACTTGTTAAGTAATACCCATGACAATTTACCCAATCCAAACTACAAAGATAAAACTCATGTATTGTCGTATTATATTATTAAAAGCATTTTTATGTATAATATAGATTTGTATATAAGAGAATGTATTAATATTAATGGCTTTACTATTAACTTTAACAAGGAACAATCTAAGATAAACAATAATATGAAAAGATATTGCAATCTTGTAAAAAAATTACACAATGATTCTACATTTATGGAAAATATGAACAAATTAATAGAGAATGTTCCAGACTCTATACACAACACTCTTAGAATGTCTGTTTACGAGATGAAATGAAAAAAGACTCCCCATAGTCTCTTTTTATTTTTTATTTTTTATAAATTTTACTATTTTTATTATGTATGATATATTTTCTTATACATATTGAGATGTTTGTGACCTTGTCAGTGTGGGTTTGCATAGTGTATTTATCTTCATCCACTCGGGTTGTTCATGTGGAATTTCAGTGGGTGGAGGATTAGCAACACCTATGTTTGGTTGTGGTGTATCATTAGAATACATAGAGCGATAATAATCTAATTCCGTTTGCATATTGCTGTTAAGCATCATGTAATGCGTGGTATCCTCCATAATTCTCTGGTTTTCATCTTGAAGAGCAGACATCTCTTTTTCAAGACGCTGATTCTCGGCATACAGTTGATGAATGTTCCAATCACATTCTGTTTCCTCAATTGGCTTATGGTTGATACGAATATCAAAATAGCCAGGGCGGGCTGGGTCAGTAATATCCCCACTATGTTGGTAGAAATTACATCTCTTTCCCTTATACATATATCCCTTCTGTCTAAACTGTCCATATGTATTCAACTTATCACGCAAATTACGAGCAGTTTGAGTATCATACCAATACTCAAAATGAACAAATGCCGCCTTAACCGGTGTAGATGAGTTTGGAATATCTCGGTCAACGTAATCAATTCTACGAACCTTTCCAATACGAAGAACCTTTTCAAGAAAATCTCTCAAAAATTTTGGTTGAAATTTATTAATCATATCATTATGATTCTTAAGTACCAGTTTATCAGATAAAACTGGAATATAAATACTTGTCCACGAATCAATTTCTAACTCCATACGAGTAAATTCAGTTGGACGGTCAAACAGCAATTCTTCTGCAGGAGGAGGAGAAGGCACCCGTGGTTGTTGCTCTTCCTGAGCAACCATAGTCTGTTCAGCATTCATTGAGCAATCACATGGATTTCCATTAAGTTCCTCAATAGTCATCGGGTCAGTAGCAGTATTAATCATTATCCTTATAAAAGACTTGTTAAAATATGCAATCAAATACAATGTAACATATAAATCAATTTTTTACAAAATACATTAATATTTTGTAAAATGAGAACATAATTACAATTATAGTGCTATTTTTTTCCTCAATTGCATTAATTGTGTATCTGGTTCAGGGTCATTTCTACGAATAAACTTAACTAATTTTGCCCGTTTAGTTTCCATTAACACCCGGTGTAAATCCAGATTTTGAGTAAATTTTGCTTCTAATGCAGTATATCTCTCTTGGTCTTTTCGTGATTCTACACCAATTGTATAATAATCAGCATCAACAGTAACATTTTCTGGTCGTATTTGTTTATTTTCCAACTTTCCACTTTTACTTGTAGCCGCCTTTGCCAATTCCAAACTCATAGATAACTCGCTTTCACTATCTAATGAAAATTCTTTATAAAAATCAGGGAAGCCTTTCTTATATTGACTTGCTAAAACATAATGAGTAACTGTATTCCAACGTAATCCGTCAACAGTAAATGGTGACCCCCATGAGTCATCCAATTTCTTTCGCCAATCATAAATAACAGATGTTTTTGTTTTTTCATTTAAACTACTATATTCAACAACATTCTCTGTTGGGATTACTTCTCCTGTACCGAACCCTGCTTTTGGTACACTACTTGACTTAGAATGAAACATGAATACTATATTACTGTCATATATATCCTTATCCACAATATCATTATCATCTATCTTTTTTGCACCTTGTTCAGGTGATAATCCTAATTTTGTTTTATAATTACGAAACTCATCAATAAGATAATATAATCCAGAATTACATTCCAAACATTTATTTATTACCATTGTTTTTATATTAAATGGTATTTCACGAAATTTCAATATATTTTTATCTTTATAAGATATTAGTTCATAATGATTACCATTATAACTCGTCATAATATAATAATCGGGTGAAAATACCTTTTCATCAACATTATTATGAATAGGTCCACACTTCATAATTGCATCAACATCGCCATTATTATATGCACTCTCATCCAAAATGATTAATTTCATATTTAATATTTTTTCTAATTTTGATATTGCCCAATTGTCTGCCCAAAATTTAGATGTCATTATAAATTCACCAAGGTCTTCTACAGAATTTATATCTTGCATATACAAAAACTCATCTAATAATTCTTTTGTATTAAGACGGTCAACTTTTAATTTATTATAGCGCGTTGTTAATTCTGTTGCTTCTTTTAAAATTGTATCCCTTTCTCCTTTGTCAGCTATATCTTTTATTCGTCGTTTCAACTCATTATTCATCTTACGTAATGCAATCATTTCTGCATTAATTGATTGATATTCTGTAAAAAACCCCGTATATAACTCTTTGTATTCAATATACATTTCTTGTGTTAATTCTTTTGCAACTACTCCCCGTAATTTTTTTACAGTTGTTTGTTTGCCAATTTGTCTATAAGCATCTCGTATCACTGCAAATAAACAATCACCCGACCCCTCATTATTATGAATTGAATAATGATTATTACGAGTAAATGTTTCTATCCAGGTGGATTTTGATGATTCTTTATAATCTGCGTTTATTTCATCCATATCTAAATCATTCTCATCAGGTAACATGTCTGGTGCATCGTGTTTATCAACATCAGTAAACGGATTATCCAGACCTTCATCCATTATCTTTGATGCAACTGTTGAAAGTTGTTCATTTTCAATAACTAAATTCATTACGTCAGGCTTTTCTAATTCAGGTTGTATATCATCCATAGCTTTTTCTACCTTCGCGTCTTGGATTATTTTTTCTTCAGGTATTTGTTTTTCTAACATGCGGTTAATATAACGACCAGATGCAAATAGTATAATGTTACCTTTTTCTAATTCCAAACCATCATCATCAATACTATTGAGCATTTCACTTTCGCGTATTTCAAATATACCAATGCGTGAATTCGGTTTATCATTTATAACCAAATAAATAGAACAAAATAATATACCTTTGCTTGAGAATGTATATTTAATTTTACCCAATGCTATTTCTATCACAATACCATTCATATCATAAACATATACACTTGTATCATAATCAATATCATCATTATCAATTCCATAATGTGTTTTATATTCAACCAATTCGGGTTCAAAATTAGATTTTAACATATTGTATACATAATAGTATTATTTTTATCTCTATTGCAATAAAAATAATATTATGATTATATTATGAATACAAAATCATAATATCACCGTCTAAATTACTTATTTGAACAAATCTAACATATCCATGTATTTAAACTTTACACGGCTTGAAACACCAGGATATTCCTTTAGATTACATGTTGAATAGCTACGGACATCATCTAATATAAATGTAAAATCATTATCTGTTTTGATTTGTTCAACCATATTTGTAACAAATATATTAACATCTTCTGCCAATTCATTAATTAATTCAGTATGTATTTTATCGGGTCTTTTATCAGTTATCTGTTGGTTAATATCATTTATAATTCTTAATAAATCATTATTGTCATACCCATCTTCTTTATACAAATGAGTAATAAATAATAATCGTGATCTACGCTTTTCATTAATTTTATTTGATTCACAAAATTTATCATAATCTACATTAGGGTCTACTGTATATATATTATTTAATTCCTTTAAATAATCAATTATAATATTTGTTTTTCCTACAGCAAAACACTCATGCTTATCGGCCATAGTCATATATATTTTTGCATATAAATTTGAATAGTATTTATTATTACATGACACTGATACCAGTATATCTACTACTTGTTGTATGGAATCGCTATCTGTTTCAAGTAATGTATCAATTAATTCAGTTACCTGAATTAAATTATCATCGTAATTTTTGGATGTTAACTTATTCATGTGTTTTTTTATATCACCAATAGTTTGGTCAATTCCCTCTAATTTTGTCACAGTAGTCACTTTAAATACCGGTTTTGTCTTCCAATTATCTTGATTATCCTTATGATGTTTACGGGGTCCATTATCTATTAGATTATTTACACCCAGTAATTTATGTAATAAATCAATATTTGATATAATTTTTTCAGGTAACTTATACGATGAATCTACTGTAATCGCAGTTTTAAATACACCAATATCATACATTATGCTATTATCTACTATAATATAGTAGATGTGTCTATATGACTTGATATATAATATATATTATATAAAATTATAATTAGTAGTATCATTAGTAATATCATTAGTAATATCATTAGTATTAGTATTATCATTATTATATTATAAATAATAAAGGCTTAAACATTTATAATTAATACATATTAGAATTATGAGTGAAATTATTAAAGAAGCTGATAATAAACCAGAAATACAAAATTGGGATGACCTAAATTTAAAAATGAACTTACTTAGGGGCATTTATGCTTGTGGATTTGAGAATCCAAGTGAAATACAAAAGTTGGCAATAAAGCCTATTATAACTGGCAACGATACAATTGCACAGGCACAATCAGGTACTGGTAAAACTGGTGCGTTTACAATAAGTACTCTACAAACAGTTGACACATCTATTGAATCCTTACAGGCTGTTATTATTGCACCTACACAAGAGTTATCTAAACAAATATATGATGTTATCAAACAAATTGGAGAATTCATGGATGATTTAAGACTGCAATTACTTATTGGCGGTACATCCGTACAGGGTGATATTGATAGTCTTCGCAAAGCAACACCACACGTGGTAGTGGGTTGTTCTGGACGTATTTTTGATATGATCAAACGTCGTCATTTACAAATGCATACTGTTAAATTATTTGTTTTAGACGAAGCCGATGAAATGTTATCACAGGGGTTTAAGGAACAAATACATGCTATTTTTAACTATTTTAATGAAAATATTCAAGTAGCAATTTTTAGTGCTACGTTACCCCGCGATGTATTGCAACTTACTGATAAATTTATGAGGGAACCAGTAAACATTACTATGAAAAGAGAAGACCTTACACTTGAAGGTATTGAACAATATTATGTAGCGATGTATAGTGATAATGATAAATTTTCTATGTTAAAAGACATTTTTGAAAAACTAACAGTGTCACAATCTATTATTTACACGAATAATGTAAAACGTGTTATTGATTTATATGATGCTATGGTTCGCGAAGAATTTCCTGTTTGCTGTATTCATAGTTCTATGGAAAAAGGACAACGAAATAAAGCTCTTGACGAATTCCGGGCTGGTAAGTTTCGTGTATTAATCTCATCTAATATTACTGCAAGAGGTATTGATGTACAGCAAGTTGGTACCGTTATTAATTTTGACATACCCAAATGTGTTCATACCTATTTACACCGTATCGGTCGTGGTGGACGTTGGGGAAGAAAGGGATTAGCTATTAATTTTATAACTGAAGATGATTTGCATATTATGAAACGTATTGAGTCACATTACAATATTACTATTAATGAATTTTCTACAAATAACTCTTTTGGATAATTTAACTGCCTGCGTTAAACAATTTTTCTTTTTATTAGTATACATATTATAGTAATAAAATGTTTTCATTTATACCGAATATTATCAATAATGATGACTCAAAGGATACACCTGTGCCCGAAGACGATGTTTTATTATTTGATATTGATACTACATTCCAATTACCTATTCAATATTTAGACAAAGATAACTTATTTTCCTTAAGTGATACAATATCTTATGATTTAGAATTAAAAATACCGTCTAACTACGAATCTACCCACACTATGTATGATTATTTATTCAATCCAAGTCATACATTCGCAAAAAACATGATTCCTTTATGGCAACAACATATTACGAATGATGTTCTTTACTTAAATGATACAAAACATATATTAACTAATATACAAGATTATAAACAACAGATTGACCAATACAAATATGAAATAAATTGCGATACAGTTAAAAATATTTGGAAGTCTATCAAGATGGATGAATCCTTTTTAGAAAAATACAATTTCATTGAGTGGGAGATGTTAAAACATTTAAATGATTCACCCACATTCTTACAAGCTCTATCCGTTGCACATGTATTATCACCTATTATTAGTTTTGCTCTACCTATTTTATTTCTTATATTTCCATTTATTCTATTAAAAATCCAAGGAGTGCCTATTACCATTGATATTTACGTTAAAACATTACAAAATGTTGCCAAAAATCATTTCATTGGAAAAGCTATTAGCAGCTTTCAATCGCTCAGTTGGGATAAAGTTGTATATGTTTTGTTTATGTTCGGTATGTATGTCTTTCAAATTTACCAAAATGTGATATTATGCAAACGATTTTATAGTAACATTATCAATATAAACAAGGACTTGCTGGAATTACGAGATTATATTGATTATACCATTTTTTCTATGGAATCTTTTTCTACTATTTCTAACAATTGCAAATCATACAAAGACTTCAATCGGGTAAATTGTGAAAATATATCTGTTTTATATGATATGAAACAAGAACTCAGTGATATCTATATTTTTGAAAAAAATTTGAAAAAATTTAATACCACTGGATATATGCTACAATGTTATTATAAATTATATTCTAATCCGGTTTATGAAAATTGTATTCGTTATTCTGTTGGATTTCATGGATATACTGATAATCTATTAGGAGTTCATAAAAATATACAATCTAATATTATTTCTTATGCTACTTTTGATGATAAACAAACGTGTTCCTTTAAAAAACAATATTATCCTGGGTTAACCAACGATAATCCTATTAAAAATGATTGTAATTTTGAGAAAAATATGATTATATCGGCTCCAAATAAAGGTGGTAAAACTACTATATTAAAATCCACTGCATTAAATATTATTTTTTCACAACAAGTTGGATGTGGTTTCTATACTTCTGCTACACTCACCCCGTTTACTCATATACATTCCTATTTGAATATTCCTGATACATCTGGTAGAGACAGTTTATTTCAAGCCGAATCCAGACGGTGTAAAGATATTATTGATACCATTAATCAGTTTAGTGAATCTAAATTTCGTCATTTCTGTTTATTTGATGAATTGTACTCAGGTACAAATCCCGCTGAAGCATCCAAGGCCGGTTATGCATTTTTGGAATATTTACAACAACATCCAAATGTTAAATTTATATTAACAACGCATTACTTAACTATATGCAAAAAATTCAAACAATCTAATATCATACAAAATTATAAAATGGTTGTTCATGTCAATCCCGATGGTTCATTTGACTATACATATAAAATCAAAAAAGGAATATCTAAAATGAAAGGAGGTGTTAGAGTTTTAAAAGACTTGAATTATCCAGACCATATTATTAAAACTATAGAAAATATTGATTAATATAAAAGTAATTTGTATTATATATAAATGAATATAATACAAACTTGGAAAACACATGATGTACCACCTCTGTATGCACCATTAGTAAAAAAGGTTCGTGATTTAAATCCTGATTGGAACTATATGTTTTTTGATGATAATGAAATTGTTACCTTTATCAAAACAAAAATGCCTGAACACTATAATACCTTTGTTCATTTAAAACATAAAATACAACAGCTTGATTTCTTCCGTTATCTAGTTATCTACTATTATGGTGGTGTGTATCTTGATTTAGATGTTGAACTTGTACTTCCTCTTGATAAATTATATTATGACTGTGATAATGAATGTGTTTTTCCTATTGAATTATTTAATATAACTGATTCTATTATTACTTGTAAAGGTTACACT
>Ga0228631_1000522_pt1 | contig 21816 bp, 30 predicted proteins | sample 39DmetaG_FD_183049 | JGI IMG/M metagenome (GOLD analysis project Ga0228631, IMG submission 183049) | Seawater microbial communities from Monterey Bay, California, United States - 39D | ecosystem: Environmental > Aquatic > Marine > Coastal | place: USA: California | collected 2016-09-28
GAAGGACAAGAAGGACAAGAAGGACAAGAAGGACAAGAAGGACAAGAAGGACAAGAAGGACAAGAAGGACAAGAAGGACAAGAAGGACAAGAAGGACAAGAAGGACAAGAAGGACAAGAAGGACAAGCATTAGAACAGGTACCTAACCATTAACTCTACCATTAACCCTAAAAAAAATTTTTTGCGCCTAAAATAAATAATTTTTAACGATACACAAATAAAATTGATTTACGCTACTAAGAGTATTTAGCCATGGCACAAGTTTCAACTACATTTTACAAGTCAAAAACTAACCAAATCATCGAATTCATACTTAAAAAGTATGGACATGAGGATGACCATCAATCAATTATTGATGAATTGCTTATGACAAGCGATATTCATGACAAGAAGGGTAATAATTCAACGTTAATTAAGCCAACAAAGAGCACCAAAGATAATTCTCAAGGTGAGAATTCCCAATTAGGTGAGAAGAAGAGGACAAAGAGAGGTCAAACAAAGTGGACTGCTTTCCAAAAGTGGTGCAAAATCTTTGGAGTAATCAATGGATATAAATTGGATAAGGTGATAACAAAGCAAATTTGGGAAGTAGAAGGTGAGGAATGGCAAGGTCTATGGCAGGCTGTTGCTGTTGAACTTAATAAGGGAGTAGATATTAGACAAATAGAAAACAAGCCAGATTTAGAACCACTTTACCATAAGGTAAATAATTAGATAAATAATTAGATACTAATAATATAGTAGTTATAAATTAATATAAAAAATTTTTTTTATACTAAATTTATACTAAATATATATGCATATGCATAATTTTACCCTAGTAAAGCAAAAAATATTTAACACTTAAATTGATTTTTAGTTGATGAATTTATTAGTGATGGAAATTCATAAACCAGGCGATTTTTATCTTCTTGATGTTCAAGAAGATGTACCAAATGATGATGAAAGTAATTATGTTTCAAGCATTGCAGAATTACTTGATGAACGTGTAGTTCTAGAAGAAAAACTCTACGGGAACTACCAAAATAATTTAGATATCACACAAATTCTTATAAAACTAACACAAATAGAAGAAGATTTACAAATTCTAGGTTGGTAACCCTAACTACTAACCATATCTCTAACACTTAACTTAAAAAATTTTTTTTTGTAATTTAGCACACTACCCCTAAATTTTTAGGCTATGAGTGGGACAACATAAATTTAAGCAAATAAAATTGATTTGCAGCATCAACTCTATTTAGCTATAATGCAACAATTAAAGAAACAAACTTTGAATATCCTGACCAATGGACAAAAGTCCATGGTTAAGTCTCAAGCTCAACAAGAAAAGATTGATAATGAACGAGTACATCGTGATAGGGTGATTAAGCAAGCTCTCGGTTTCATTAATGAAGAGATTGCTGAAAATATCTTTAAGGCTATTGTCAATGATTATAAGTCCAAGGGATATGCTTCCTTCAATTATTACCTTAATTTACGTGATTACGAAGAGGTTTTACCAAGAGGTGTCATTAATCTTCCAGATAATATGGAACGCCCTACAACTTGGAATAAGGAAACTAAGACACAAGAACCTACTCAATTCACACTCAATCGTGCGTTGAGATCAAGAGGTCTGCGAGAATATATTCAAGGAATTCTCGATAAAGATTATCCTGGATTTAGTATTAGAATTTTCGCGGATGATCATAAGGATAACGATGGTGACCCTAATAAGTTTACCATTAAGCTTCGAAATGAGAACGATGCGCAAAAACATGGAGGCAAAGGCAAAGGCAAAGGTAAGGGTAAAGGCAAAGGTAAAGGCAAAAGCGGAGGAATAATTATCACAGCAAATAAGTCATATGAGGAATATGAAGCAGAAGAGGCAAACCGTAGAACAGAAACACAAGCAGCACTAAATAAGTAAATATTATAGTATAAATAGTTAATATAGTTAAATAGTAAAAAAATTTTTTTTTACCCTAAAAATATCAATTAAAATTGATTTATGGTCTCAACATATACTCATAAATGGATACAACAATGTTTCAATCAACTCATATTTATAGGGAAATTAAAGGCACATGTGACCTACTTGGGTTGGGTAATAATTTTAAAAGTTATCCTAGTCTTGAAAAACAGACGATTGCTGCTGGTGAATGGTATATAGACCAGAATTATTATAAACCACATAATCCAAATGGAATAGAATTATATCCTAAAAAGCAGAATAAGATAACTAAAAAAACAGTAAAATGCCCTTGGGAAGGTGTGGAAGCGGATTTTAATGAATTAAGATAAAATATAAATAATAAAACTTAAAATTTTTTATTATAATTATTATTATCCGAAATATGCATATAAATGCATATAAATGCATATGCATATGAAGACTATTTAAAATTTTTTATTATAATTATTATTATCCGAAATATGCATATAAATGCATATAAATGCATATGCATATGAAGACTATTTAACATTTTTTCTATCATTTTGTAATATGATTCAACAAACACAGGTAGTTATATCTTGTATATGTATCTTTAAATTTTTAAGTATATAAAATATTTTTTAAATATAAAATTGATTTTAATTAATGTGTAGAGTTAAATGACGAAAATAAATCTTCTGAGTTATCAAAAGCAAATTGTCAATAAGACTATGTTTGATCTTGACAAATATCAAGCATCGATTAACTGTTGCGAACAAGGATTAGGCAAAACAGTAATGACATTATCTGTTATCGAGAGGAGGCAACCAGATTTTGTCCTTATTATAGCACCCAAGATAACATTAAAAAATTGGATTGATGAGATTAAAAAATTTACTTCAAAATCTGTTATACTATTTAGTAGAGCAAATGATATAGATGATGTTATGAATTATGATATAGTTGTAACAAACTACGAACTATTATATCATAGGGGGGCAGTTAATGGTTCAATAAAATCGTCTCTACATTGTATAGATTGGGATTTGATAATTTTTGATGAATGTCACAATATCAAAAATGTTAAAACAAAAAAATTTAAATCCGCAACATTATTACATGGAGATGAAAAAATTTTATTATCTGGAACTCCTACTTCAGGAGGTAGTGATTTAAATATTTCACGCGAGTTTCACGCCTATATAGAAATTTTGAGGATAGACACAGAGGAATTCAAAGAAATATTTCAAAGAAAATTAGCAAATAGTGTTAATGATTTACCGGATATTCATCACGAGAATTTACTAATAAACATGGAAACAGAACATCATACAATCTATAATCAGTTAAGCTTACATCAAGAACCTGAAAATAAAGAATTTGATTATAAAAATTATATAAGAGATAAGTTAACTATTGCTGGACTAACCCAGGATTTTATAGAATCTATTCTTAAACCAAGAGGTATTGCTGACTTCTCCCGCAAAAAATATATTGCTTCAAATCCAAATATGATGTTTGATGTACTAAATGATGTAGTATTAAACGATTATACAACAGTAGAACAAATACAAAGATTTAATGAAAGTAAGTTAACAAAAATAAATAAATTGAAATCCCTAATAAAATATCATGACAAGTGTTTAATTATTACAAATTATAAGAATGAGAATGAAATAATTTATAATGAATTGACACAATTAGGTTATAATGTAGCACAAATTAATGGTGATACTAAGCAACATGAACGAGATGATATAATAGATAAATCTAAATTTAAATTTGATGAAATTTTTAATGATTGCACTTCATTAAATGTTTTGCCATATGACGTACAATCACTTATATTTTCAAACTTCAAAACTGATATAGTTGTCGCAAATATATCCACGGTGAGTACTGGAATAAATTTACAACACTTTCATAAAATGATTTTATATGGAATTCCTAATAGTTTAATTAATTATTTACAGGTTATGTCACGTATAGTTAGAGTAGGGTCCGTATATAAATCCGTTAATATTTACAACCTAATATATGAAGGAACTGTAGATATAGAAATACTCGCTAAACATAAGAAAAAACTTAATAAAATGATAGAAATTGAGAATTATATTATGAACTTATAAATTAAAATAAAATATAAACTAGAATTATTTAATTATAAATTACATTTATAACAAAAAAAAATTTTTACAACATTTTATAACAAAAAAAAATTTTTACAACATTTTACAACATTTTACAACATTTTACAACATTTTACAACATTTTACAACATTTTACAACATTTAATTTTTTTCAACATTTAATTTTTTTTCTCTTTTTTTTTTCCAATGTACCTCTTTACAATATGAACACATACCTTCTCCTTCTATAGAGGGAGTATGATTGCAAAATATGCATATTGATAATTTTATATTTCCTTCCATATATTATAATAATAAATAATCGTTATTTAAATCAATTTTATATTTAATATTAAATTATCACGACCTAAAATAATATACAAAAATTACAAAAATTACAAAAATATTAAATATTAAATTGATTTAAATAACAATTATTTTTTATAATGACTACAATCAAAGTTATTACTCAATTCTTATGTGATGAATATAAAATTAATTATAATGATGCTATTTTAAGAATTTACAACGATAAGAATGAAACATGTTTTAAAATAATCGAACATGAAAAATATGAAAAAACATTATTACTACGACAACATTTAGAATATGTTGATAGGGAAACACAAAAAATCACAGATATAACACAAACACAAACACAAACACAAACACAAACACAAACACAAACACAAACACAAACACAAACACAAACACAAACACAAACACAAACACAAACACTAACAGATGAAGAAATAGATGAATTTATAGAAACAATGGAAAATGATGAAGGAATACTTCTTTATTCCTGTATGAAATGTAATAAAGAGTATAAAAAATGTGGTAAGTCTTTAAGAACACATATTCAAAAATGTATTATTAATGAATAAATCTATAGCTACTTATATCTACTTATAGTAGCTACTTATAGTAGTGTAGAAACACACACACACCACACATAATTTTTTAATTTACTCTACGTACACATACCCAACAGATGATGTCAAAAAAAAATTTTATTAATTTATTTTGTTTTTAATTATTTTAAACTATATTTACTTCATTATGGAGTGTGCAATATTTTCATTTAGTTGCTTTTCCTGAACGAACTCTTGATTAAAATCTAACACTTTTTTAATAACTTCCTTTACTTTTTCTAAATCATCGTGTTTCTCATTTTTTGAAGTTATTTCAATATTATTATTTTTTCTGTTATGCCAAATCTTTTCAATTCCATCATTACTTTCAGTCCAATTAATAAAATTTTTACCTTTCTTCCCTACTGTCATAGCAATAACTTCAGGGGTATATTTTGATACATCCATATTTAATACAAATTCCATATCTAAATTATTATTGTACCCTAAATCAATTTTATATCCTATGTATTTTTTTACTTAACTCCTTTAAATATACACTTTATGTATATAAGAATTTAAACTATATAATTGATTTTCCCTATTAGAACAATTTGAAATGTCTTTCGCCAACTTTCCTCAAATGGATTCACTAAAGTTAAAACAAATTATTCAATTTTATACAGATGATATAGCTGCTGGACAAGCTTATATACATCAACTCCAAAAAAAAAATGAACAAAAAGTTCAAATGTTAATATCTTTTAATGCGCAAATGTCTGTATTAGACCCTAATTATGAATATACAGAATTAGGAATTGAAAAATTTATCGAGAAGCGTATACATGAATTAGAAATTAAATGGAGTATGAAAGTTAATAAATCTTGTGGAGAACAAATGGATTATATCAATGAAATAGTAGATAGAATGGTTGAAAGAAAATTCGAAAAAGAACAAAAAAAAGCTGATAAAAATTGGATAAAACACGAAAAAAAAATAAAAGATTTAGAATATTTAAATAAATCACTAAAGGAACAAATACATTCAGATGAAACTAAAGATAAACTTGTAGAGGATAAACTTGTAGAGGAGAAACTTACAGAGGGTAAGTTTGTAGAGGAGAAACTTGTAAAAGAGAAACTTGTAAAGGAGAAACTTGTAGATGAGAAACTTGTAGAGGGTAAGTTTGTAGAGGGTGAGTTTGTAGATGAAAAACTTACAGAGGGTAAGTTTGTAGAGGAGAAACTTACAGAGGGTGAGTTTGTAGATGAAAAACTTACAGAGGGTGAGTTTGTAGATGAAAAACTTACAGAGGGTGAGTTTGTAGATGAAAAACTTACAGAGGGTGAGTTTGTAGATGAAAAGAAGGATGAAAAGAAGGATGAAAAGAAGGATGAAAAGAAGGATGAAAAGAAGGATGAAAAGAAGGATGAAAAGAAGGATGAAAAGAAGGATGAAAAGAAGGATGAAAAGAAGGATGAAAAGGAGACATGTTTGGTAATTGATAAATATTCTCCATCATTTGAGTATGATGGAGATATTAGTAAGTATATATTAAGTAATAGTGATGGTACAATTCAGTGTAAAAAATGTAAAAAAGTATATAAAAAGATAGGTAAGTGTGTATACACACATTTAAAAAGCTGTATGGGTTTGAATGTGTAAAGTGGTGTTTGGTGTATAGTTTTGTATAAAATAGTAGTATAGTTTATTATAATTATGAAATGTATTTAGAAATTAATTAATTATTGTATATAAAATGTTTAAAGATAAAATTTTAAAAACTAATTTTAGGAATTTGTTAAACGGTGAAGATAATTCAGATGAGGAAGTTGATAATGATTTTGATAGTAAAATAAAAAAAATAAATAATATAATTTATTTTTACAGCTCTTAGTGGAAATGTATGTGAACCATGAGATGACATCACTAAATACTTCATAACTTCAAAATAAATTTATTTTATAAGTATTTTTTATGATTTTTCATTAAATTACAAATATTTAAATGTAAAATTTATATAAATAATATAAAAAATAAACTATTTAAAATTGATTTATTATTTAATATATATTAATTATGTGTATTAGTCAACATTCAAAGAATTTCCAAATTAAGTCTAAGTCTAATAAGTCAAATCGTATTCCCAAGCGAGTTCCTATTTGCTCTGTTACTGAGTACAACTCTTCTTTCGGCTCTATGATTAATAGGTCTTGTATTAAAGGTTGTACAACAAGAAAAAACTACACTTAGTAGAAGTAATGGATGTTGTCATAGTGATAGCAGAACCACTAATAGAACTCATAAGCATCATGCAGAAATGCAATTACTGAATAAGGGTAAATTAGAAGGGGATATTAAAATAGATGGATTTTGTGCAACAACTGCGCCTTGTTATCACTGTTTAAGGATGTTATTATTACATATTCAGAAGAATAAATCCAAGTTTACTATTATCTATAAACTAAATGGAGAATTTGTTAAGATTAAGTCAACAAAACTTCATACATTATTGCATTCAAGTATTGTTAGTTCTGGTATGAGAACTCATAAAAGGAGATGAAAATAGTTATAAATTAAATTGATTTAAATTATATTATAAATTTAAGTATGGATTATGAAGATTCCAAAAAATTTATAGAAAAAATTAATAAAAAATCTAATATTTGGATACCTAGAACATTATTATATAGAGCTAAAAAAATATTAAATCAATATTATTTAACGCAGTGTTTTTGCAAAAAATTTGATTCTGATACAGGAAGTGGAATATTTTTAATTATTGTAAAAAATTATTTAGAATAAATATATAATATTAAGATTTTGTATTATAATTAAATAATAAATTTTTATTTTTTTATTATTATTATATATATGATTGAAAAAGTAAATAAAACAATAAAGTATATAGCTTTTAGTATTTGGATACTATTAAGTTGTACTGTATTATTCTCTTGGGTTGGTGATTTAATATATAGACATTTTGTAATAAATCACCGTAAAACGCCTTTTAATCCAGTTATTGTACCTTGGAGTACACATATATGGAGTTATATAATAGGAATAATTCCAATAATTGGACCTATTGTGGCAAAACATGTTTTTTTCGATCGTTATGATACAGAAGAAGGAATAAATTGGTATAAACAAAAATTTGAAAGATATAATACAGAAAAAGAGGGTAAAAATATAACATATGAAACGTATCACGCAGATATATTAAGACAAAAAATAAATAGTATGGGAGAAACATCAACAGAAATAGATGTAGGACAATTACCAGAACTAAATTCAATTGAATATAATGAAGCAATAGAAACTAATGATTAATTTATGATAAGTATAATATAAAAAAATAATTATGTATATATTATATGAGTAATTTTAATATAGATATTAAATGGAAACAAATGTTAATTAAAAACAAAGAATTTAATACAAAAATAATTAAAAAAGAAAAAAAAGAAAGTATTCCATTATCTTATGTTATATGGGATGAAGAATTAAATAAAGAATTAAAAAATAATGATTTAGTATTACAAAAAATAGAACTAAGTAATATGTACTTAGAAGATAAATATGAAGAAATAAATAATAAAATAAATAATAAAATAAATAATGAAATAAATAATAAAATAAATAATGAAATAAATAATAAAATAAATAATGAAATAAATAATAAAATAAATAATGAAATAAATAATAAAATAAATAATGAAATAAATAATAAAATAAATAATGAAGTAAATAATAAAATAAATAATGAAGTAAATAATAAAATAAATAATGAAGTAAATAATAAAATAAAGAATGAAGTAAATAATAAAATAAATAATGAAGTAAATAATAAAATAAAGAATGAAATAAATAATAAAATAAAGAATGAAATAAATAATAAAATAAATAATGAAATAAATAATAAAATAAATAATAAAATAAATAATGAAATAAATAATAAAATAAATAATGAAATAAAAAATGAAATAAAAAATAATAGTTTGATAACATATTTACCTAATTTTATAACACAGTATTTCATCTAACGAAATAATTTAATATGTATATAATTTACCATTTAAAATTGATTTTGATTACTTAAAAATCTTACATACAACCAATATGTTAATTATGATAAAACTTATTGAAAATATTGATGAAATCGCAAGTGATGTATTCTCTCAACCAAATAAACAAGATATTATAACTGATAAAAAAGAATTCATTGATTTGATTTGTAATAAACAAAATTACCTACGAAAAAGATGGAAGGTATTACAAGATAAATATAGTGACCATCCTAGATTACAAAGCATTAATTCAAAAGTATTCAGATCTTGGTATAATAATAATTGTAGTATAGAACATAAAAAATATGTTAAAGAACAATTTAATTTACATATGGAAGTATATTCTAAAAAAAAACAATTACAATCCACATCAGAACTAGTAAAATCAGATACACAAGATATTGATTATAATAAAAAGATAGAAGAATTAGAAAAAGAAAATGCTAAACTTCAGAATATATATGATATAGAAAAAAAAAGAAAGGAAACTCTTCAAAAATCACATAATGAACTCAAAGAAGAATTAACTAATTCAAAAGACATTGAAATACAATATCTTAAAGAATTAAGAATTAAAGATAATGAAATTAATATGCTAAAAGTTCAACTAAATAAATAAATATTCTATATAAAAAATTATCTAATATAAATTTATTTAATAATTTTTTTATATAAATTTACTTAATAGTTTAAAATTGATTTATTATATTATATTATAATTATAATAAGTACTTTATCACCTATTGTTAAATGGAATGGATGTAAAAAAGAAGAAATTAAATTATTTAAACAACATATTCCTGATGATATTGATACATATATAGAAACTTTTACAGAAGGAGGATCACCTATTTTTGAGGATCACCTATTTTTCATTATTTGAAACACAGTAAAAAATATAATAAATGACGTTCATATAGAACTAACAGACTTTTATAATTAAATTTAAAATGGTTATAGTGAAGATATTCATGGTTTTATGTCTTAATCTCCTAATATCCTAACGAAGAAAAAATGAATTATAAAATTAGAGATGAACTTCCAATCAATACACCTATAAATTCCAATTATACAATTATGCAACAACAATTTTGTTCCTCATTGCATTTAGGTTTATCATAATTATCATATTCATCTAATTTAATAGTGTTTATATTTTTTTTATTAATATCTTCTTTTTCATCAATTATATTAATTATTTCTTGAAAAATATTACATTGAAGACAAATATTATTATTACTAAATTTATACCAAGTAGTATAACAACTAAAATGATATGTATGTTTACATGCAAAAATGATAAGGTCATTTTTATTCAAATTTTCTAAACATATAGAACATTCCTGTGTTTTCATATAATAATTATTACTATTATAATTTAGATTTAAATTGTTATTTAAAGAATTTAGTTATATTTTTATTTAATAATTGTTTCTAAATTTTTCTATAATATAATTTTGTAGAAATAATTAGTTGAATTACCATATTTTCAATTAATTTTTTTATATTAGTAAAAGTATTTTTCATTTTTTTATACTTAAATTTTTTATATAATTTTATTTTATTTATAATCGTGAATATATTTTTGGAGGTTGACTTTCAGGTAATCCATCTGTTGTCCATTTATATTTTCTATTTTTATATATTTTATTATATAAATAGATAATCATTGAATTAATTTTTTTATAAATTTTATAATAATTTGTCATATATAAATATTATATAACTACTTTTATATAATTTTATTTACAAAATTTTGTTTATAAGTTATATCTTCTTGTATAAAGAAATATATATATATTATTTTATGTTACTTGATGATATTGTTCAAGGAAAGCATGGTGATTGTTTTATATTAGCTTCTTTAATATCTATTTTACATACATATGGAAGTAATTTTATAAATAAAATAATAAAGTATGAAAATAATAATACATATAATTTTATATACTATACTGATTATAAAATAAAAAAAATAAGTAATTTTACATATGATAATTCATCAAAAATATTATCACCTAAAAGTGCTGATTGGGTAAAAAAAATTGAATATATATATATTAAATTATTTCATAAAAATATTTTAGATTTAATAAATAATGGTGGAACATCATTTGATGTATTTTCACGTTTAATTGGTATTAAACCAAAAATTTATATGAATAGATTATTTGATAATAAAGAAGAATTATATTATGATTTTTGTAATAATACTATATTTAATAGTACTTGGGAAGTAAAGCATTTTAAATATTTGGATATAATTATGAAAAGAAAAATAACATTATGGATGGAAATTTTATGGAAATATTTATTAAATAACGAAAATATTCAAGTAAATACAATTCATATTATAAAAACACCAACTACTATAGGTATAAATAGTATATTTAATAAAATTACTATACCTGGTATATGCACTGATCATTGTTATAGTATTATAGGAATTAAGATAGATGATTCTGGTAATAAGTATATTCATGTATGTAATCCACAAAATGAAGTTGAAACGAGAACTACAACTTATAATAAAATAGATAATTTATTTTATTCAAATATTTCTATTGATAGATTTGGATTATGGTCTTTATATGAAGTCTCTCTTTTTTCATCGGAAATAATATATGTGCCAATCATTTCGCGTTAAAAATTATAATTTTACGCTAAGTAAATATTTATATAAATATTTTTTATGTTCTAATAACAAATTGGATAACCCTTGTTTTTTTGTAACTTCATATTGTTTGTTTGGAAATAAAATAAAATATTTTTCACGACAAGCATCACATAAGTCATTTGATTTCTCATTTGAATTACAACAAAAAAATTTGTTAATTATATTATTATCATAACATTTACTACAATTATTATTCATTATATAAACTTTATATAAAAAAAATAATTAAATAACCATATTACTCATATTACTCTATTATAAGAATATTACAAGTTGATATCTGGAATGATAAAAATAATTGGGAAATTAAAACTAAAAATGTTATTAAATATTATAAAATACTTACGCAAATTTGTATTGGAGATGAAATTTTATATGAAAAATATAATAATATTATTAAAGATATAGAAAGTGAAGAAACCATTATGATTGAATAAATTGAGTAAACTAAAACAACTTAAATAAATTATTATTTTTTTCATTTTTTTCATTTTTTTCATTTTTTTCATTTTTTTCATTTTTTTCATTTTTTTCTATTTTTTTCTATTTTTTGAATTTTTTTATACATAGTATTTATTTTTTTATCTAAATAATCTACTCTACTATTTATTTTTTTATCAATATCATCAACTTTATTTAATAATTCTTGAATCGATTTAGTTAATATAGGTATAAAAGAATTATATTCAATATTATAATATTCTTCTTGTTTATGTACTATATCTGGAATAATTTCATTTACTTCTTGTGCGATAAATCCAAATGTTTTTTTATTAGGAGTATTTAAATTATTATCTTTCCATAAATAAGATTTAGGTTGTAATTCATTAATTATATTTATACCTTTATCTAATGGTTCAATATTTTTTTTTAGATTTCTATCTGATTTAGATAAAATTAAACCACTACATACTAAATTTCCATTTATACTGCAATGTCCATTTATCAAAAATTCATTATTAATAGTATTAAAAGACACACCTGCTAATGGATTATTACCTATAAAATTTACATTAGCAGAGCAAGTTAAATTTTTAGTTATTTCTACCTCAGTACCAAGGAGGACTGGTCCTTTAACCTGATAGTCAGAAAAACCGTTTAACCACATTTTAGAAGTAGTATTAGTATAAGAATCTGTATGTCTTAATTGTATTTTAACTTTATCACTAGGATATAAAATTATAGGTTGTGATATTCTTAAAACATATTTATCAAAGCCATTAAAAAAATTAGCAGAAACATCAAAGGTTTGATATTTTTGAAAATCAAGTCCAATTTCTCTTTCTATATCATTCACTATGTATTTTAAAGAAAATGATTTAGAATTAGTAATATCTTGATTATTAAATAAAAAATTAATATGAGTAAATACACATTTTCTATATACGTAATAATATTCATTAGTTACAGTTTGACTTGAAATAGTAGATGGCATAATATTTGAAGAAAATAAGAAATTTTTATAAGTGTTGTTTATATTAGTCAAAAAAGCTTCATCTGCTGTAATTGCAAAAGCTGCTTCTTCTGCAATGTTATTTTTTTTAACTAAATTCTGCCAACCACCTTGTGTAAAGCCATAAAAGTTGTCATGACTACCATCGTATCTTATACTGCCTGGGACGGCTAAAGCTATTGTATTTGTATTTGCAATAATTAAAGAACTACTAAAAGTCACATTACCTTTATAAAATACATCAGAATGAAATTCCTGACTATATCTTGCATTTTGATGCTGAAGTCCATGAAGATGAAAAATACATTCACTAGTTGTTGTGTTAGTTGATTTAATTTTAAGACCAATATAATCATCTGGGTTTGCTTTGATTACAGAATCAAAACTAAAATTTAAAGTTTTCAATCCATCAGATTTATTATTAGGAATATCAAAACTAAATTCAGTTCCTAATAATGCAATATCTTGTTCGATATCGTTAACTAAAAATTTAACAACATAATTTTTATTATTAATATTTTCATTATTAAATAATATAATATCAAATCCATGAATTTCAATATAATTATTTAAATATAACTTATTTTGTGTATAAAAACTGTTTAAATTTGTTGCGTTGATTGCTGGAAGTGATCTGCTTGTTAATAAATCTACATAAGTTTGAGTTATAAATTTTATATAAAATGTATTTTCAAAATTTAATTTTGAATTTCCCACGAAACTCTTTTTTGTTAAACTTAACCACTGTCCATTCAAATATCCTTGAATTTCTTTTTTACCATCATATGGTGTAGAATCATCTGTTAATCTTACAGCTCCCTCTTGAGCATAGACTGAATTTCCTAAAATAATTCCATTATTGAAATATGCATTTCCAGATACAGCTAAATTTCCACGAATATCTAATACAGCTTTTGGGTTATATGTACCAATTCCTATATATCCACTATTTACTGAATTAGCAATAATCATTCTTTGAACTCCTTCGGTAAAAAATTTCAACTCATCATTATTATTAGTAGCAGAATTTTCAGCACTAATAAATGTATCTTGATTAACATCAATTACACCACCTAATGAACCCCAACTATCACCAGCACCATAACCTTCAAATTGTTCTGTCTCAGAGTTAAATCTTATCAAACCTCGCATTAAATGAGATGGTCTTTGGGCGGTTGTTCCATTTGGAATCATAATTGCATCTCTTTTATCAATATGTAAACTACATTTAGGGTCAATAGTTCCAATTCCAATATTTCCGAAATTGCTAGAGTTATCAATAATCATTCGTTCAACACCTTCTGTATAAAATTTTATTTCATCATTATCTGCATTTGCTGTTAATTCAGATGATATATATGTATCTCTATCAACATCTTTAACACCACCTAATGAACCCCAAGCATTACCGGCACCATAACCCTCGAATTGTTGTGTTTCAGTATTATATCTGATTAAACCTTGTTCTAAATATCCAGGTCTTTGGGCGGTTGTTCCTTTTGGTATTTTAATAGCATCAGACGCATTTACATGTAAAGAAACACTAGGCTGATTAAATCCTATACCGAAACCTACATTACCATTATTAGAAATTATCATTCGTTGATTATTTCTTGTATAAAATCTTATTGTATCATCATCTTCTTTTTGTTCATATTTAATTTTTAATAAAGAAGAAGCAGGAGATGAATTAGTGTCAATAGCTGACATTATAATTAATTTATAATATCTAGCAAAAATTTTATCCCAAGAATTATAAACTATATACTTATTTTGTACTGACAATAAATTATTATGTAGATGACCAATATCAGTTTCTGTATATTGATAAGTATTACTAATGATGGTATTAAATGTAGAATTAGTAAATACAACTCTATCGTCATTATGAGGTGTAATATTGAATATAGATTTCTGTACATTAACTGAATTTTGTGCTCCGCTCCAAGGAGATTTCCATTCAAATATTCCTGAATCATTATGATAAAAAGTACAATTAATAAAATTAATATTATTTGGACGACCTTCATTATCATATATCCAACTATTCATAGTATTTCCACTTAAATCAATAACACAATTATAAAAATTTACATTTAACTGTCCCCAACCAGTAAGAGCAGTTTTATAAGTTGCGCCTCTATTATTAGAAAATTTAATAACCATATTCATAATATTTAAAAATTTACCATTATCTGGTGCATTATCATTACTATGATGTGAGAACATACCTAAAACAATATATAAGTCTCTTCTATTAGGGTCATTTTGAACTTCAATAATTGTATTTATGCCATCCCCAATTATTAAATTATTTCTACCTTCATAACTAAATAATTGGGATGTACCAAAACTACCTCCAAAATTAGTATTTATGTGACCTTGTGGAAAATCTTGACTATTTGGGTCCCTATAAGTTGTATTTCCAAAGGTTGGAGTTATACCGTAAGTTCCAGTTGGTAAAACAAACGCATAACCATCTTTTGTAGAGTCTTTTAATATATTATTTAATTGTGTTGTGATGTTTGTATTATTACCTCCATTATAGATTACTAATTGTCCTCCATATGTATTAACATAATTTTGTGCATAAGTTTGTGAATTTTGTAATTGTGATACTAAAGTTGCATCTTGCCAGTTAGTAGTAAATACTTTTAAACTTGCAACACCACAATAAGGATGATTATTATTTTCTTGTATAAACCATCTATAATGTATATAAATAACCGGATTAGTAAGTTGAATTACTTTTGTAAAATTATTTAAATTTAACCAAACTGTATTAGTATAATTATCTTGACTATCTATATTATCCCAAGTTATACCATCATTTGAACCTTGAAATATCCATTTTTTTAAAGTATCATTTTGACCTCCATTCCAACCAGTTTGAACTAAATATTTATTAACATAAGTTGGTGTCATAAAATTATAACCAACATATTTATTAACTATATTATTACCAGATATTCTTTCAAAATATGCAGGTGAATCAGTTGCACTATCATTATCATCAAATACTTTATATAAACGGTCACTTGTAAATCCACTTAAATAATCGGTATAAATTTGTGTTGGAGTAGTATTATTAGTAAATATTGGAATTAAACTACTATTTGTTTCTACAATATGAATTTCTGAATTATTAATATCATTATAATTAATATTATCATTGGAATATTGTAGTTTAATTTTATTAATATTATTGTTTGATGATATATCCTTCGAATAAATTTTTATTTCATTTAATTGTTTTTTATTATTTAATAAGTCAAATATAATATTATCATTTATTGCTGTTGAAATCCAATAACTAGATAAATTATCATCAAATAAATTATTTTTTTGATTATTATTTGTTCCTAATGTAATATCAAAATTACTACTAAAATTCGGATTTTCTATACTAACACATATATCATTTTCAACTTCTATTCTTGTATCTTTATCAATATCAATTGAACCACCTAATGAACCCCAAGCATCACCAGCACCGTAAGCCTCATATGAATTTAATTCAGTATTGTATCTTATATAACCTAATTTTCCTTGTGGTCTTTCACTAACATTACCAATAGGAATTCTTATTGCATCACTATCTTGAATTTCTAGAACAGATGAAGGATTATCAGTTCCTATACCAATACGTCCATTATTTCTTACAATTAATGTATTAACATTAGATGTACTACTTACATTAAATAAAAAGGTATTATCTGATGTATCATTTCCATGAATATCAATACCACCATTTACAATATCTAACATATTATTTGGGTATTCAGTACCTACACCAACTCGGTCATCAACGAAAAGTTTTCCACGAATATTTAATCCATCTGGTCCTTGAATACTTGAACGATTTCTATGAGGTATAATTTCATCAATTTTTGCTTTACCAATATATTTACCAATAACTTGACGACTTGTATTTTGTGTCATACTATTATTTAATTATAATAAAAAAAAGATTATAAAAATTATAAAAATTATAAAAATTATAAAAATTATAATTATTTTTATAAATAATTTATAAATATAATTAATATTATAAAATTGATTTATATATTTAGTAAATATACAATTATGCATATTAGGAAATATTCAGGTTTGCAATTATATCAAATAGAACAACGAACATCTGGATTAAATTATACACAAATTATAAATAATTGGAAAAATCTTAATAAAATAGATAAAAAAAAATATAAAAAAATTTCAAAAAGTTTAAAAATTGAACCTTTACAAAATAATAATACAATTAATGAATATGAATTTTTGAGAAGATATTACTTAACTGAGATTAGAAAGAAAGAGTATTTAGAATATAAAGAAAAACTTAAAAAAAAATTATTATATAAGTAAATTATTTAAACAGTAATTTGTTATAATATTTAATGACAGAAGAGAGAATTATTTATTATGATATTGAAACAACAGGTTTAAATCCATTTAGAGATAAAATAATTGAAATAGCGGCTATTGATAATAATGAAAAAAAAATAAATTTTCTTATTAATCCAAAACAAAAATTAAACCCTTATATTACAACATTAACAAAAATAACAGATGATATGATTAAAAATGAAAAAAATATTGATGAAAGACGAGAAGAAATTTTAGATTATTTTGATTTTAGTAATTATAATCAATGGATTATAAGTCATAATAATGATGAATTTGATATTTTAGTGATGATTAATAATTTAGATATAAAAAAAAGTGAGATAAAATCCAATATTTTTTGTAATTTAAAATTTTCAAGAAAAATGCAATTAACAAATAGTTGTAGATTAAATATTTTATCTAAATATTTTGGAATAGAAATAGAACAAAATCATAGAGCATTAGATGATGTAATTCTATTAAAAAAAGTTTTTAAAAAATTAATAAAAAAATTTAAGGAAAAATATAATTTTGATAATGTTAATATGGATTATTTATTTGAGTTTACATATTATAACTAATTATTTATTATTTCACCTTCCTCAAGTTCATAATTAAAATTATCTTCCATAATATTTAATTCATCACTATATTCATCATCATCTTCATCATAATCTTCATAATCAATACCAAATTTTTTTCTACACATAGGACATTTAACAGTATCATCTATGGATTTCTTTCTAATTTGATAAAAACATTTAACACAAATGGGATGATCACATGTTGTAGTAGAAGTTGTTTTTTCAAAACATACACAACATTCCTTATCATCTAAATTATTTTTAAAAGCTTTTCTTTCTAATTCAAAGAATCTTTTTTCAGAGTCCTCTATAAATTTTGATTGATAATTATCAAATTTTAAATTGCCTGATAAATTTATTAATAATTTTATACAATGTTCAATATTTTTATTTTCAGAGTTTTTTGAACATGAAGTACTTTGATTAAATACTCTTGGACCTTCTTCGTGATAAACATATAAACCATTTGTTTCAAAATTTAAATTAATTATAATATGATACTTAATTGTTCTTTTTTTATGAGTATCATATCTTCTCTTAATAAATACAGTTACTGGTAAATCATCTATTTTATTACAAGATGTAATAGTTATAATATCTGTATTTATATCATCAAATTTTTTAATCAACATTTTAGAGTATTCCTTAATTTCATCTAATGTTAAGTCTTCTTTATATACTTCATTATCTATTTCGTTATTAGTGTCTATTTCATTATCATCTTCTATTTGACTACTCATATCTCATATTAAATCGTATTATAAATCAATTTTATATAATAAAATATTTAATATTTTTTTTATTTTTAATCCATTTTTAAACATTATTTTGAGTACTTCATATTTAATAGTAAATAAGAACATTTAGAATTTTTGTATATTAAATTGTAAAATTGTAAAATTTTAAAATCTTATTTTCACTTTCATTTTTTCAAAAATAAAAACTTGTGAAAACTCACTTTTTTTCCTCCAAAAAAATCCTCCAAAATTAAAAAAATCTCAAAAAAATCTCACAAAAAATCTCAATAAATTCAATAATTAAAACTATTTAAAAAAATATTTAAAAAAATATTTAAAAAAATATTTAAAAAAATATTTAAAAAAATATTTAAAAAAATATTTATATATATTATATAAACTATACTATGAAGGTACATTGTATTTATATAACACATTATCCTTGTTTAAATTGTACTAAATCTATAATATCAGCAGGAATAAAAAAATAATATATTTAGATGATTATAAAAATGATGATGTTGTTTCTATTTTATTATTAAATTCAGGAATACAAATTATTAAAATTTAAAATTGATTTATTTTTTTTAAATAAATAAATGGAAGATATAAATAAAAATACAAATTTAGATTCTAAAAAAGTTATTTGGTGGTGTTTACATAAAAATTGTATCTATACTTCAAAAGAATGTTTCAATAATAAATTAGAATTATTAGAACATTGTAGAAAATGTCATTAAATAAAATATAGTTATAAATATAATAATTAATAAATAAAATATAAATTGATAAAATTTATTTATTTTTGATTCAATATTGGATATATTAGTATTATCTATTTTTGAACAAATTATACATTTTTTTTTTATTTTATACCATTCTTTTATACAACTAAAATGATATTTTAATTTACATTTACATTTAGATTGATAATAAAAAATATATATATTATCTAAACAAATTGGACATTTATACATTTATAAATTAAATATTTTAATTATTATATTTTTATATATCTTAATAATATAATGAATAATTATAAAAAAAATAAATAGAAAATCAACAGATATAAATAATCATAATTTTTATAATTATTTAGATAGAACTAAAAACGATTATCCTTGTAATGAAGATGATTGTTGGATGCATTTTATGAGAATGTATTCATTTACATCATATACAGAAAGAACTTCAGCAAGAAGAGATAAATTTTATATTACACCAAATCAGGATAATGAATTTGGTACAAATATAAATAATATGCTTTATAATAATAATTTATTATTAAAAATTATATAGTTTATGATTTTAGAAATGAATTTTTAGCTCTATCATTAAAAGATACAATGATGTTTGATTATGATTTTAAAGATGGTCATACACAAGATGATATTATAGAAAAATTAGATAATATAGTGTAATTAAATGATACATATAATCAAACAACTGTTTTTATGTTATTTAGAACAGATAGAGGATTACATGTATTTAATTTAGAAAATTAATTGAAAAACAAGAAGAAAAAAATAAACAAATGGAAAAACAAAAAAAAATACAAAAATTAAAGAAAACAAACAAAGGTATATTAATAATACTATAAATAATACAAATAATATAAAAGAACAAAATAGTATAGAAAATAATATTCAAAATAATTTTATAATTAATAATTTTGGATATGAAAATACAAATATATTTGATGAAGAAGAAAGAATAATTAGTTATATTAGAAACCCATTTAATGCTCTCCTAAATATTATGGAAAAACTACATTTTACTCCAAGTAAATGACCATAAAATACAAATATAAGAATAAATAATATTAGTAATGGTAAATCACAAATATATAAATACAAATGGATGACTATTATGAAACATGATTTAATATATAATTTATTTAGGATAAATCCGTACGACTACATACGACGCTTACTTAGAAGAAGGTAAAATAGAAAGATTGTCGTAGATTGAACAATTTAAGCATCAATTTGAAAACGATGATAAATATTTTTATAAAACTCAACAAGAACAAATATATTGTAGATTGTATGAAAAAAAAATATATGAATGGTTTATGATAATAGACTAAATATTTTATAAATTTTCATTATTATGTTTATCTTGAATGTGTTTAGTAATTAATTTATTTACTTCTTGTGTAATATGAGTTTTTATTTCTTCTAATCTTATTTTATGTTGTTTGAGATGTTTTTCCCATCCAATATTTACTTCTTGTTCAGTTGCTAAACTATCTGATAACTCATTTATAGAATGATTATGAGGTTTTTTTACTTTTTGTAACTCTTCTTGTATAATTTGTTTAATAGGTTGTATAAATTGTTGTATAGGTTGAATATTTTGTTGTATAGGTTGCATAGGTCGCATATTTTGTTGCATATTTTGTTGCATATTTTGTTGAATATTTTGTTGTATAGGTTGCATAGGTCGCATATTTTGTTGCATATTTTGTTGCATAGGTCGCATAGGTCGCATATTTTGTTGCATATTTTGTTGCATATTTTGTTGTATAGGTTGCATAGGTCGCATAAATTGTTGCATATTTTGTTGCATGTTTTGTTGCATATTTTGTTGCATGTTTTGTTGCATATTTTGTTGCATGTTTTCTTGCATGTTTTCTTGCATGTTTTCTTGCATGTTTTCTTGCAGATTTTCTTGCAGATTTTCTTGCAGATTTTCTTGCAGATTTTCTTGCAGATTTTCTTGCATAGTTTCTTGCATATCTTCATTTAAAAAAATATCATTAGGTACTTCAGTTTCAGTTTCATTTTTTTTTAATTTTTTTCTACTTTTTTTTATACCTTTACTACCTTTACTACCTTTACTACCTTTACTACCTTTACTACCTTTACTACCTTTACTACCTTTTCTACCTTTACCTCCTTGTAATAGTAAATATTTTAATTTATATTTAATATACTTTAATTTATATATATCATTATCCATATATAATTATAATTTATTTTTATAATCTTCAATTTTTTTTTTTTAA
>Ga0228631_1000528_pt1 | contig 21647 bp, 17 predicted proteins | sample 39DmetaG_FD_183049 | JGI IMG/M metagenome (GOLD analysis project Ga0228631, IMG submission 183049) | Seawater microbial communities from Monterey Bay, California, United States - 39D | ecosystem: Environmental > Aquatic > Marine > Coastal | place: USA: California | collected 2016-09-28
AGTTCACCCCGATTTGCCCTGTCTTGGGCTCCTTCTACATGTTTAAGAATCCATCTAATTTTACTCGCTGAAAAATAGGCGTCCACTATAAGTCCTGTTTTTTCTGCAACTTGATTAATGGAAGCTTCAGAAAATGAACTGCAAAAATCAGAGGTGCGTCTGTCTTGCCATACAATAGCATTATAAATGGGTTCGCCAGTGCGCCGGTCCCATACTATAGTTGTTTCACGCTGGTTAGTAATTCCAATGGCAGAAACGGCACCGGGTTGAATTTTTGCCGATTTCAATGCAGAAGTAATGGCTTTATATTGCGCGGTCCAGATTTCATTGGGATTATGCTCTACCCACGAATTTTTTGGGAAGTATTGAGGAAATTCGAATTGACCTAGACCAATTTTTTTGGTGTCTTTATCAAATACAATAGCACGTGATGACGTTGTACCTGCGTCAATTGCGAGAATATACGGGACCATAATGTCTTTGAGTTACTTGCCTTTAAGATAATCAGAATGCAGGGAAGGAAAGAGAAAGCGATAGGAGAAATACTTATCTTGTCACGCGTCGTGAAAAGGACTATGTATGAATGAATTTTGGGCCGAATTTGTAGGGACTTTCTTGCTATTGTTTGTTGGGAACGGAGTTGTTGCCAACGTAAAATTGAAGAAGACCAACGGCTCAGGTGATCCGGGTTCTTGGGTGATGATTACCACCGCTTGGGGATTAGCGGTTTACATTGGTGTTATTGTGGCAGGCCCTTACAGTGGGGCGCATTTAAATCCCGTTGTAACTTTTTCTTTATGGCTTGATGGAGCTTTAGAAGGATCCAAGGTGGGCGTTTATATGTTGGCGCAACTTTTGGGTGCAGCGGCGGGTACCACATTGAATTATATTTTTTACAAGTCACATTACGACCTTACTAAGGATGGGGAGGCAATTCGAGGTACATTCTGTACGGCTCCGGCAATCAAAAATTCATGGAGTAACTTCTTTAGCGAAACCATGGGTGCTTTTGTATTGATGTTTGTGATCTTTTACATTTCTGACGGCGCTTTTGAGCTAGAAGGTCAAGAAGTACCTGTTGGGCTTGGAAGCGTTGGAGCCTTACCGGTAGGTCTCTTAGTTTGGGTAATTGGTCTTGGATTGGGAGGAACTACGGGATACGCAATCAATCCAGCACGTGATTTAGGACCGCGTATAATGCATCAATTGTTGCCGATTAAAAATAAAGTTGATTCTGGTTGGTCTTATGCTTGGATACCAATTGTTGGTCCGCTTTGCGGCAGTGCAATAGCATATTATACTAAGGAACTTTTATTGACCACGTTATAGTGAGTGTTTTTAAGCGACAGATAATCAAAGGTTCATTGTCCAATTTTTTGGGAATTGGTCTGGGCGTACTTAATAATATTTGGTTATTTCCACTAGCATTCACCCTAGAAGAATTAGGAATTTATAGATGGGTGGAGCGAACGGCAGTTCTAATTGCTGCCATAGCATTATTGGGAATGCACAGGACCTATGTGAGGTACCAAAGTCAATTTAAGGGTGATGAGGCGAGTCAATTTTTATCAAATATTATAGCCATAGTTGCTGCAGTTGCAGGAATATCTGGTATTGGGTTTACCCTCTTTGCCGGTAGAATTGCGGAACTTCTAGATGTTCCAGTTGCAGATGAAATCTTCACCCTTGGAGCGGTTATAGCAGGAAGTATGACCTACACACTAGGTCTTTCCATAGCATCAAGTGCCAAGCGTATTTCTGTTCCTTTTTTCTTGAAAAATGTGGGAATTCGGCTGACACTTTTAATTGGTGCCTACTTAGTGAGTAAGGATCACCTGGATTTTTCTTTTTGGATGAAGATTTTTGCCCTTGTGCACATGTTCGTTGGCTTGGGTGTGTTGTTTTACAGTGTGCTGCTTAAGGGGATTCCGCTACGTAAACCTAAACCTTTAAATAAGGGATTGAGTAAGGAATTAGCCACTTTTGCGGGAAGCGGAGTAATCATGGCGGTAATGACTATGAGCCTAGCTACTATTGATAGTCAAATGATTGCTTCTTTGATGAGTTATGAAGCACTGGGAATTTATAGTATTGCATTTTTTATAGGAAGTTTTGTGGATGGCATAAGACGGCCAGTTTCTCAAGCGCTGTCGCCTCAGTTTGCCAATCTTTGGAATGAAGGCAATACGGATGCAATCGCGAAAATGTACGGGCGTACTTCAAGAGTACTAATGGCTGTGGCCTTGGCTAGTTTCCTGCTAATTGTTCCAAATATTGAATTCATATTTAGTTTGATACCCAATCCAGAACGATTCGAAGACGCTAAATCTGTAGTGGTGCTGGTCCTACTCTCACGAGTTATTGATTATAGCTTTGGATCAAACGGCGAGTTGCTTTCGAATGGCCCTTATTTTAAATGGAATCTAGTGGCTATTTCAGGCCTGGTAGCCTTACTCATTGGGCTCAATTATGTCCTTATTCCAATTGATCGACTGGGGCTGGACGGTGCCGGTTATGCCTTAATCATCTCTTATGCGGTATTCAACATTGCAAAAGCTGTTTATCTCTACTTAAAAGAGAATATGCAACCATTTTCTTCTGTCCAGCTTACACTCGTTTGTATTGCGCTGCCCACCTATTTACTGGCTATGAAATTAAGTGGTCCAAGTGCTTTAGATTTCATATTCACCAATGCCGTTGTAGCAATAGGATTGGTGGTTGGTTTTATCTTAGTGCGTAAGCGTATTTAATTCCAAAAGCAATTAGCTTTGTCTTATGTCCAAAATACTAGTCACAAAACCATTTCAAGCACCCTTTGAAGAGATTACTGCAGAAATGCAGCGCGCCTGGGACGCTCAATGGCTGACAAATAATGGACCGCTTCTCAAAGAGTTTGAAGCTGGTTTGAATGCCTATTTAGGTACAAAAGATTGTGCGGTAGTTAGCAACGGAACTGTAGCCATTCAGGTTGCCCTTCAAGCACTAGGAATCAAGGGAGAGGTAATCACAACCCCCTTTTCTTATGTGGCGACCACTTCAACTATAGTCTGGGAAGGTTGCACTCCTGTATTTGTGGATATAGATGCAAAGACGTTCAATATAGATCCCGTTAAAATTGAATCTGCCATCACAGAAAAGACTTCCGCTATTTTGGCAACGCATGTTTTTGGAGTCCCATGTGACGTGGAAGCAATTGAACGCATTGCCAAAACGCACAACTTGAAAGTGATTTATGATGCGGCACATTGTTTTGGAACTAAAATAAATGGTGTTTCCATATTGAATTATGGAGACCTTAGCACGCTTTCCCTTCACGCTACAAAGCTTATGCACAGCGTGGAAGGCGGAGCAATATTTGTCAACGATTCTTCCAGTAAAGTGGAAGGGCTTACTGAGCCAGTTTCTCCTTTGCGATACACCGTAAATCGATTGAGAAACTTTGGTCACTTTGGGCCGGAAGTTTTTGACGGAGTGGGAATAAATGCTAAAAACAGTGAAATTCATGCAGCCATTGGACTTGTAAATCTGCGCTATGCAGAAGAAATAATGGCAGATCGTAAACGTCAGCATAAACGCTATGATGAAGGATTAGCAGCATTGGCATTAATCCAACCCCAAGTAGCAGAAAATATTGATTGGAATAAAAGTTATTACCCAGTTGTATTTAATAGCGAAGAAGAGGCCCTCCATGTACTTGATGGTTTAGAAGCTTGCGGGATTTATGCCCGCAGATATTTCTATCCAGCGCTCAATACACTGCCTTACATTGTTCGTCCAGGTAAGACACCAAATGCCGCAAAAATTTCTACCTCCATTCTTTGCTTACCGCTTTATTTTGGTTTGGAAGATGAAAAAATCACTCGTGTTATAGAAGAAGTCGTACGACTATGCAATGAATTCAGGTCATGAATAAGCTGCCCGAATCGTTAAGGAATCTCTTTGGCACGCACGGTGAGCCGGCTGCTCGAATTACCAATGCTCCGCTTTTTGTAACCGGTAGTATGCGTTCAGGCACTACATTTCTAGTGGATAAATTAAGTTCCCATCCTCAATTATTGAAAATTGGCGTGGAGCTCAATCAAGTTTGGACAGACATTGGAGGTGCTTCAATAAAGGAAACCTGCGACCATAAAGTTGCAGCGGATGCATCTGCTGAATACACCTACCAGATGACCGCTTACTTTGCTAATTTCATTCAAGAATCGCGGAGCTTCAAGCGCAAAGCAATGCGGAGGTATGCCAAATATTTTCATGGATTAGGCAGGGCATCTTACGATTGGGAAAACATTATTCCAGTCAACAAAAGCCCGCATTTGATGAATAAACTTGGATATGTGGGTGCGTTGTTTCCAAAGAGTACGCTTCTTCTTATTGTAAGAGATGTATATAGTCATTCGGCATCAATGAAGTATCACTTTGAAAAGCTACACAAAGCAGATGGCAGAACGTACTTTATGGAAGATAGTCCAGAGGCTTGCTACAGCCAATCGTATGGTGAGGTACCTGAAGGAAAGCCTTCTTTTCCTGGCGACTTTTCTATTATACCTGCACTTTGGATACGCATGAATACTTTGGCCTTTAAAGAGCTCAATGAGGCTACTTTTCAGCAAAAGATTGTGGTGAGTTATGAAGATCTAGTCACCAATCAAAAAGGCACGCTAATAGCTGTTTTTGAGGCTTTAAAACTGATGCCATCTCATGCTACGGCATCTAGTGAAATTGCAGAGAAAGCTACCGTTTTGGTGAATACCACTACCAAGGGGAATCCATTAGAGAAATGGAAAGATCAGTTGAGCTTAGAAGAGGTTGACGCAATTGACAGTGCGTTGTCCAAACATGCAGAGGACTATGCGTTCATTACTAGTTCTCTGGAACAATTGAAGATTAGACCAAAATAATGCAAGAGCATTTTCCAAATCTTATCATTGGTGGTGCCCCAAAGTGCGGTACAAGTAGTCTTTATTTTTGGCTTAGCGCCCACCCAGAGGTATATGGGTCTCCAAAAAAAGAAACCTTCTTTTTTGCTGACAAGGTGAATCGATTCAATAAGTCTGCAAATGTGCATGAACACCATAGGAGTCGCTACCACGATTTTTTCAAGGATGGGGCAAATGCAAAGGTTCGTTTTGAGGCCACTGCCCATTATCTATATGAAGAAGAGGCGTTGAAGGCTTTCTCACAAGCTGAACAACCGCCAAAGATGATTTTCTTGTTTCGTGAGCCTTCAAAACAGATGTACAGCCATTACAAGATGGAGAAGTTCCGTACCAAGACTGTTGACATGAATTTGGAACAATACATTGAATTGACCAAGATTGAGAAGTATGTGAATTACGCTACGTATTTGAAAAAATGGGTTGATGCTATGCCAAAGAATCATGTGCGTATATGGGCCTTTGAAGATTTCATGTCACGAAAGGAAGAGGTGATGAAAGAAATAGCGGAATATTTGGGGATAGACCCCTCCTTTTATGTGAATTTCAACTTTGAGCATCGGAATGAAAGTGTTGCCATACGCAGTGGTGGATTGCATCAACTGGGTTTGAGAATACAGCCATTTATTCCACACTTTGTTCAACGCCTTTTGCTTCCTCTTTACATGAAAATGAATAGTGGAGGCCGCGCACCAGATGATGAAAACGACTTACAGGTGCTTCAATCGTTCAAGACCAATCATGCTGAGGTGGGCCTTGATTTGAAGAAATTATTTCCGGATGTTCGCCTAGAAAAGTGGTCGTAAATCGGGTACTTTTTAATTTGCAGGAACGCTTTCTATGACTGCCTTAATAACTGTGTATACACAGAGAAAGGATGAGATTTTTTCCGACCTTTAGCAGATGAAAATTACAAACAAGTACACCCTTGCCCTTTTAGGTCTAATCATGACCATTGGCGCAGCAGCCCAGCCACTAACGTATTACCAGGATGCCTGGAATGAAAACGGCAACGACTTAAGAGAAGCGCTTTATGATATTATTAAAGTCCATACTAAGCTACCGTATTCTTCGTCTTCCACGGATACATGGGACGTCCTTAAAGCATCCGATGTAGACCCGGCAAACTCTTCAAATGTCATTTTGATTTATGCGGGTATTAGCGTAAACGGTCCACAGGAGTACAATGGAGGATCCGGTTGGAATAGAGAGCATGTATGGCCTCGCTCATTGGGTAATTTTGGAACTAGTACCGGGGTTGGCACAGATGTACACAATCTGAAACCTGCAACAATCAGTTTAAATTCTACACGCTCTAATCATGAATTTGATTATTTAGGAACCAGTGGAAATGCTGTGAGTTATAGCGGAAACACCACGGGGAATAGGCTAAACGCAAGTGCCGGTCTATGGGAACCGCGTGATGATGTAAAAGGCGATTTGGCAAGAATTATCATGTACATGGACCTTAGATATGAAGGTGCAGGAAGCGAACCAGATTTAGTAATGCGAGAGGCATTGAATACGGGCGGAACAACGTTTGCAGTAATGTCTACCCTGCTTACTTGGCATTTTCAAGACACAGTGGACCAGTTTGAGCTCAATAGAAATAACGTCATTGCAAATTTACAAGGGAACAGAAACCCATTCATAGACCATCCGGAATTGGCTCATTACCTCTATGGGGACTCCGTAGGTGTAGTATGGAATCCGTTCCTTGATATAGAAAAAATTGAAGGCGGGAGTTCAATGGTTGAAATTCATCCAAACCCAGCAGCAAATGAACTGTTTTTGACGACTTCATTTGCTGGAAGTGCGAGGCTAGTCAATGTTAAAGGACAGCACTATGCATTTAAACTTGAGGAAGGCATAAACCGTTGGGACGTAAGTAGTGTTCCTGCGGGCCAATATATCCTTGAGTTCAGTGACGGAACCAAGCAAAAGGTTTTAATTATTCATTAACCGCGAGCGGAAATAGTAAACACACAAAACCCGGCAGAATGCCGGGTTTTGTGTGTTATGACCTAATTTTTTTATTGTTCTAAGCGAGTAATTTCCTTACGATTCCACTAATTACTTTTCCATCTGCCTGCCCAGCCATGGCACCTGTAGCTTGGCCCATAACTCTCCCCATATCTGCCATAGAACTAGCTCCCGTTGAAGCAATGATTTCTTTGACTTTGGCTTCTATTTCACTTTCGCTCAACATAGCGGGTAAGTAGCGTTCAATGATTTCAATCTGCGCCTCTTCTGGGGTTGCTAAATCTTCCCTTCCTTGATCACGAAAGATGGTTGCACTTTCAACCCGTTGCTTTCGCAATTTTGTCAATAATTTGAGCTCTCCTGCTTCGGTTATTTCTGTTGCGCCAGCGGCAGTTTTTTCATTGAGAATAGCTGTCTTGATTGCACGCAATGCCTCAAGGGCAATACGGTCTTTTGCTTTCATAGCGGTTTTGAGGTCCGCCATGATTTGTGCTTCTAACGCCATATTTAGTCTACGTTATCGTGTAAAAATGAATTATTTGTTCTAATGTTTCCCTCGGAATCAATCCCGATGTTTGACGGCTTATCTTCTGATTTGTGTTCTAAATCAACATCAACTCCTTGTCGCATATAAGCGGGTACACGTTCAGATTCTTCGATTTGATTAGTTCCTTTAAACTGGTATTGAAAAGCTTGTAGTCTAGAAATACGGTCTTTTACTTTGGTGGGAAAATCTCCTGCATTGTCTGCTTTGACTGCAGAGATTGGTCGGTCCATATCTTCCTCATGGCTGCGCTCCTCTACTTCAGGGGCTGTAATGACTTCTACGGTTTTTACTTCGAAGGCCAAAGAGGCTTCATCCTCTTCCACATCTTCAGTTGCTATTTCTGATTCGTGAAATTCAGGTGAAGGGACCGTAAGACTATGATCAATACTTTCCTGTTGTGCCTTGTTTCCTAGATTAGGCACTTCACTTAAGCTTAAGTCAAACGCTTCGTAGGTGGTTTCTGAATTAGTTGTGCTTTCCTGAGTTGTTGTGCGCTCACTAGCTTCAATTTCCTCAAGGTTTAGTGCGAAGCCATCACCTTCAATATCTTCTAAAGTGAAGGTTGAAGTAGCTAAAGTTTCAGTAGGTTCCTCGCTTGATTCAAGATCTATTGGCTCTTCTAGAGCAGGGTCTTCTTGGCTATGTTGTTCCACCATTCCCTGCGGTCTTTCCATTGGGGCAGGAGCAGGTTCATCAAATTCTGATGCAACTTCAGGAATAGAATCTGGTGTTTCCGTTTCTTGTTCAACTTCATCTATGATGACCAATTCAATTTCTTCTTCCTCTGGTTCAACTGCCTGTGAAAATAAATCCCATGGGGATACCTCAAGACCACCTTCTTGAGAGTCAGTTTCACCTTCTTCAGTGGAACTATTTTCTATGCTGTGAATGACTGGCTCCGCATCTTCAGTAGAAAGGAGTTGTGGTTCTTCTTCCTGCAGATCTGACTCTTGATCAGGCGCTTCGTCATTTATATCCCATTCCAAGACATGCACGGTAGCCTCTTCATCATCAAAAGCTTCCTCATTAAGACGAGTTTCAAATATCTCAGGATCTTCTTCAGGAATTTGTGGGAATCCTTCTTGTGGATTTTTGTCCTCACCAAATTCATCCTGTGGTTCATCCTCTTGTTGGTCTACAATATCTTCTTGAACTTGATTGGTTTGGACTTCTTCCTGTGTTTCTTCAAAGTCCCCTAAATCCATCACCACCCGGTCTTGTGAATCTTCAGGAGTTGCCTCAGGATTTACAATGGGCGCCGTGAAGTTGGTTTCTTCTTTGATTACACTAGATTCTTGTTTCTCCTCATCTAAGGTATGTACCACCATTTCTGGCTTATCTGTGGGCAGAACTCTTTTTCCGGTTGGGAAACCAGTAGCAATGATAGTACAGGTAATCTTGCTGCCTTCTTCATTTTGGCCACCAATACCCATAATTACATTGGCATTTCCCCCAGCTTCTCGTTGAATGTGGTCGGTAATTTCGCCAATTTCATCAATGGTGATTTCGTGATCGCCCTCCCCGGAGGTTAATAACAGCAGAATATTTTGTGCTCCCTTGATATGATTATCGTTAAGCAGAGGAGAGTCTAATGCACCACTAACAGCCATTGCAGCACGATCCTCACCTTCTGCTGAAGCTGTTCCAAACAATGCACTACCGCTGTTTTCAAGAACGGTTTTGGCATCGCGCAAATCAATATTCTGTGTGTAGTGATTCGTAATGACTTCAGCAATGCCTTTTGCTGCACCTGCCAATACTTCATCCGCTTTACTAAATGCGTTTCTGAATCCTAAATCCCCGTAAACCTGGCGTAGCTTATCATTATTAATGACAATTAAGCTGTCTACGGCATCACGCATTTCTGCGATTCCTTTTTCTGCTTGTACGGCTCTAATATTACCTTCAAATGAAAACGGGGAAGTAATGATTCCAACGGTCAAAATGCCCATGTCTTTGGCGGCCTGAGCAATTACGGGCGCAGCACCTGTTCCGGTACCTCCGCCCATACCAGCTGTTACAAAGCACATTTTAGTGCCGTTCTCCAGCATCTTAGTGATTTCAGCAATGCTTTCATTTGCAGCTTTCAATCCAATTTCTGGATCAGCACCAGCGCCCAATCCTTCCGTAAGCGATGCACCTAGCTGTACCTTATTTGGAACAGGACTGTGGTACAGGGCTTGAGCATCTGTATTACAAACTATAAAATCTACACCGTTTACACCCACGCGAGTCATGTGGTTCACGGCATTGGAGCCGCCACCGCCAACTCCGATAACTTTGATCACGGAGCTGCGGTTTTTGGGTAGGTTAAATTGAATTCCGTCTTCGATCATGGTTTTGTTATTCTATATCGTCGTCTTCGAGCCATTTTTTAATTCCACTGACAAAACCTTTCCAAATGGGGTCTTTTCGCGGTTTAGCTTTTACTGATCCCTCTTGGTCCGGGTCGCCCTCTTCAGGCTCTGTTTCGGGCGCAACAGGTTTCTCGGTTTCTTCTTCTGGAAGAATGATTTCATTCGGGTCATAGGCCATAGTCTCCGGATTTTCTGCTAAGGCCATGGAAAGCAGACCAATTGATGTAGCATATACCGGGCTCGCTAATTCTTTCAAGTAGCCACCAGCAAGATGCTCGTTGGGGTAGCCAATTCTTGTGGGCATTCCGGTTAGATATTCTACCAATTGATTCATGTGCTTTAATTGGGAACCGCCACCGGTCACTACAATTCCAGCAATTAATTTTTTTCGTGGGTCATTTTGTTGGTAGTTGTTTATCTCACTTACTACGCTTTCAATGATTTCCTTTACCCTTGCGTTGATAATCTTGGACAGGGTCTTTAGGCTTATTTCCTTTGGTGCTCTACCGCGTAATCCTGGAATACTCACAATTTCGTTTTCCTTGTTTTCACCAGGCCAAGCAGATCCAAATTTTACCTTTAAGAGTTCCGCTTGCTTTTCAATAATCTCGCAGCCTTCTTTGATGTCTTCAGTAATGACTTTACCTCCAAAAGGAATGACGGCAGTATGTCGTATGATACCGTCTTTAAAAATGGCAATATCTGTTGTTCCGCCACCAATATCTACTAAAACTACACCGGCGTCTTTTTCATCTTCACCTAAAACAGCATCTGCAGACGCTAAAGGTTCAAGGGTAATATCTCCAACGGTCAATTCACTCTGTTCAACGCATCGGGCAATGTTTTTAATAGATGCAATTTGACCTACAACAATGTGGAAATTGGCTTCCAATCGGGACCCGTACATCCCACGTGGATTAATGATATTGCTATCGCCATCAACGCGGTATTCCTGAGGGAGGGCATGTAGAATCTGTTCGCCTGGCATCATCACTAGGTTGTCTACATTTTTCTTCAAGGCTTCTAAATCCGTTACGTCAATGATAGCTTCTGCATCATCTCTCATGATATAATCGGAATGCTGCATGGAACGGATATGCTGCCCAGCAATTCCCACCATTACTTTAGTGATTTTGAGCCCTGAAGCTTCTTCTGCCATTTTTATCGCAGATTGAATGCTTTCAATGGTTAGGGTAATGTTTGCAACAACACCTCGTTGAACGCCAAGACTTTTGCTCTTACCGATTCCTAACACGTCAATTTTTCCGTGCTCTTCCAATCGTCCAACCACGGCAACAATCTTTGTTGTGCCAATATCTAATCCGACTGCTAATGGGGCAATTTGTGTCATCTTGATGTAGTTACTACTTGGTTTTTATACCGCAAATCAATTCGCTTAATGTCCTTTAACTCCTCTTCAGTATGTGCTGCATAGTAGGCAGCTAATTTTTTTAATTCACGCTCCATGCGCTCATCAGCATGCGCCTTTACAGTATGCTGATATGCTCGTGGAACAATCTCTAAAGTGCTGCTGTCCACAGCAAGTTGAGCAATGCTCTCTAGATTAATTATTGAGGTCATCTTGTTTAGTGTTCTGCCAGCATTTGACAAAGCCGCACTATCCGATGTTCCCGTTATAACGGGTAGGTCCAACCATTTACCATTGGGCTGTTCCAATACCTCCATTTTTTTACTGATGAAAAAGTTTTGTTCTGTTCCGTAAGCTATGGCCAGTACACTCTTGTTAATCACTTCAACGACGAGGTTGCTGTCCATATTCCAATATACCTGCGCTTCTTTCACATACGGCAGGGCTTCAATAGAGGTTTCTAACAAAAACGCATTAAGGCCAAGCGCTAGGGAATCAGATGATTTAGACAAGAATCGGTCAACTTCTTTTTTTACCTGTTCCTGAGATGTAAGTCCTTGTTTATCAATATCTTCTATTTCAATAATCACCTTGTGGAATACAGCTGATTTGACATAATCATTGCTAAAAATCCCACCTAAAACAAGGCCAGATAGCAGCACTAACAGTAGAATTAGACCAAAAAGTTTCCGCTTTTTCATGTCAATTCTTCTTTAATAGTTGCTACTAAGTCACCAATATCACCGGCTCCAACAAGAAGCAGTACATCTGGATTCAGGGCTTTTAATCGTTTGGGTAATGCTTCTTTTGAAATTAATTCGGCACGTTCAATCTTTTGGGCCAATACCTCACTTGTAATTCCTGGAATAGGTTCTTCTCTGGCAGGGTAAATAGGTAATATTAGAGTATGAGCGGTCCTAGATAATTGCTTTTGAAATCCCTCCATGAAATCTCGAGTTCTAGAATACAGGTGAGGTTGAAAAACTAGAGTAGCTTTCTTTGACGGGTACAATTCTTCAATACTGGTTAAAAGCGCATTGAGTTCAGTGGGGTGGTGCGCATAATCTTCAATAATTATGGGATTATTGCTGTGAAATTCAAACCTACGTTTAATGCCTTTAAAGCTGCTTAGGGAGTTTGCAATTATTTGACCGTTTACCCCTGCGTAGTTGGCCAAGGATGCGGCGAGTACTGCGTTGTACACATTGTGTGCTCCTGGCATCCGGAGTCGCGTAGGGTATTTTTCACCTTCGATAATCAGGCTGAAGGTATATGCCCCGTTATCAGGCTGAATTTGTTCTGCTCGAATTGGAGCTTGAGGGGTGTTTACTTTATTCGTGTTTGCCAGGGAAGATGCGGTGTAGGTAGGTCCGCTTACTTGGTTTAAGAATGCTTCAAAAGTTCGTGTCAATTCTCCAGAATTCCCGTAAATGTCTAAATGATCGGCATCAATGGTGGTTACAGCTGCTGCCTCAGGCTGCAAATGCATGAAGCTTCGGTCAAACTCATCTGCTTCAACTACTACCCAGGGTCCGTTTCCAAGACGGTAATTTGTGCCGGTACTTGTCATAATTCCACCAATAAATCCAGTAGGATCTTCACCAGCTTCACTCAAGATATGAAGTAGCATTGCTGAGGTGCTAGTCTTGCCATGGGTGCCGGCTACGGCAAGGCACCGCTTTGGGTTGGCCAACAATCCTAGCGCTTGAGCGCGTTTAATCATTTTAAAACGGCTAAAGAATTCCAACCATTTTAATCCTTCAGGCATTGCGGGTGTATAGATTACTGTGGTTTCTTCCACATCCCAACCTGGATAAACACCAAGGTCTTCATTAAAGGTTATCTGAGCGCCTTCCTGAATCAACTCATCCGTCAAAGCCGTCCGTACTTTATCATACCCAAATACAGGCGTACCTATGCTTAGATAATGACGAGCAATGGAGCTCATTCCAATTCCGCCAATGCCAAGGAATACGATATGTTGCTCTTGCTTATTCACTTAATCCGTCAATAAGATCTGCTATGTCCTCTGTGGCTTTGGGCAATGCTAAGCTTTTGATAGCCGTCCCCATCTTTTTTGCTGTATCCGGATCTTTCAAAGCCGCTAATTGATCCAAGAATAGATGATCCATTTCTTTTTCTTTAACCAAAATGGCAGCATTTTTCTCACTCAACGCCATGGCATTGTGGGTCTGATGATCTTCCGCAACGTTTGGAGATGGAATTAGAAGGGCAGGCTTTCCAATTAGGCAGAGCTCGCTTAAAGTGCCAGCACCTGCTCGGCTTACAATAGCATCAGCAGCAGCATAGGCAACAGACATGTCTTCAATAAAGGCCTGTACCTTTGCACCTTCTCTAGTCATCCCTTGGTACTCTTTTTCATAGAGTTTGCCGCATTGCCACATCACTTGCCATCCCTGGTCCATGATGTCTCCTAAATTTTTTGCAATCTGCTTATTTATAGCTCTAGCCCCTAAGCTTCCGCCAAGAACCAACAGCAGTTTTTTGCTTGGATTAAACCCTAATTGCTCTTTGCAAGTATTTTGATTGGGAAGCGCTTTGGTAAAAACTTCTCTGATGGGGTTGCCTGTAAGTCTAACGCGGTCACTAGGGAAGAATCGAGCAGCGTTTTCATAGGCCGTACAAATGAATTGTGCTTTTTTCCCAAGTCGGATATTGGTAATTCCAGCATAGCTGTTTTGTTCTTGAACAATGGTCGGTATACCCATTCTTTGAGCCATGAGTAAAACGGGTCCACTTGCGTAACCGCCAGTTCCTATCACGGCATCTGGCCTCATGGATTTAAGTAGTTTCCTACACCTACTTAGCGCAATGAGTAGCTTGAACGGTACATTCCAACTTTTCCACGGTTTTTTCCGATTAATTCCTGCAATGGGTACTCCCGTGATAGGGAAACCAGCATCTGGGACCTTGGTCATCTCCATTTTACCCAATGCCCCTACAAAATGTATGGTTGCTTGTGGATGGCGTTTTTTAAGCGCGTTTGCAATACTTACTGCAGGGAAAATATGTCCACCTGTTCCGCCGCCACTGATAATGAAAGTTTTAGCCATGAGCAAGTGAGTTTTGTTCGTCAAAATTTTCTTCCTCTTCTTGCGGGCTGGTCCCAATTATGCGCTCAACATCCGTATGACTAACGGAAAGAATGACGCCCAAAGCAATACAGGTTACCCAAACAGAAGATCCCCCGGCACTTAGAAACGGGAGTGTCTGCCCAGTTACAGGCATTAGGTCTATGGCTACTCCCATATTAACAATGGTTTGCAGGACAATACCGGAAGAAGCGGCTAACACAAGTAGGGTGCCAAATTTAGTATGGGCCCGTCGGGCAATTTTCACAAACCGCCTGAACAGCAAGCCGTAAAAGAATATAAGTAGAGTTGATCCAAAAAGACCGTATTCTTCTGTAATCACCGCAAAGACAAAATCAGAATTAGATTGAGGTAAGAAATTTTTTTGAATACTTTTTCCTGGACCTTTTCCAAAGACCTCACCTTCTGCAATGGCCATTTTGGCCAACTCTGTTTGATAGTTGCTGTCTTCATTGCTAGGGTCTACAAAATTTACAATACGTGCCTTCCAGGTCGCCACACGATTTGATATATTAGGAAAGGCCAATACAATCAGGACGAATATTAGAAGAGCCCCTAGGCCTGCTGCAATAATTTTCCATAATAACTTCCAGGGTACGCCTGCTACAGTCATTAAAATAAAGGCCATTGTGAATATGACTGCTGTCGTTGAAAAATCAGCAGGTAGAATTAGAATCAGAGTGGTTCCTATCATTAAAAGCGGCGCCTTCATGTCTGTGAACGTCAAAATTTCTCTAGACTTTGAAAACCACTTGGCGAGCCAAATCAACAGCGCTAACGAAGCAAAAGCTGATGTTTGAAAGCTCATTCCAAGGATAGGGATACGCACCCAACGAGAAGCATTGGCGCCTCCCATTTCTGTGCCTTGAAACATAGTGATTACAAGCAATACGAGTGCTGCAGGCATTGCCAATTGAACCAGCTTACCAATTAATCGAAAGTTCAATCTATGAACGGCGTACATGAATATACCCCCTATGAAGAGGTGCATCATGTGACGTGTGAGAAAAGTAAAGGTATTTCCGCCACCATATTTATGGGCCAATGAACTGCTTGCGCTATACGTTGGCAAGAAGCTCACAACCATAAGTATTAGAATAAGCCCCCATGTATAGAGGTCTCCCTTTAAATATTTTCTTACTGTATCCACCGCTTTTCTATCTATAGATTGCGTACTTGATCTTTGAATTGATTGCCTCGGTCTTCAAAATTTTCAAAAAGATCAAACGATGCGCAGCAGGGGCTGAGCAATACGGCATCTCCTTTTTTAGCTAGTCTTGCTGCTTTGCGAACGGCACTTTTCATGCTATCTGCTTCAATAATTTCAGTGATACTGCCAAAGGCCTCTATAATCTTTGAATTATCCACGCCAAGCGCAATGATACTTTTGACCTTATTTTCAACCAATCCAATGAGTTCATTGTAGTCGTTGCCTTTGTCTACGCCGCCTACAATCCAGACTACGGGCTTATGTTGACATTCTAGTGCGTAGTACGTGGCATTTACATTGGTTGCCTTGCTGTCATTTATGTATTCCACACCGCTGATGTTCAGCACACTTTCAAGGCGGTGCTCCAATGCATCAAACGATTGTAGTTTTTCACGAATAGTTTGGTTTCTCACTTTTAGTAGTTGTGCGCTCAGGCCAGCAGCCATTCCGTTGTACGTGTTGTGCTTGCCTTGCATTGCTAATTCTTCAATAGTCATTGCTTCGTTGTTTAATGTAATTGTGATTTTGTTATTGTTGAGTTGTGCAACTCTATGAGGTCCTGCTGGAGCGTCAATTCCAACAGCAAACAGAGTTGCTTTGATGTTCTTTGTTTGTTGCCATTTTTTCAAGAATTCCGTACTTACTTTATCGTCGTCACAGTAGATAAAATGACCTGTGTCTGCCGTGTAATCCAAGAGTTGGAATTTGCTTCGCGCATATTTACCGATGTCGTAATCGTATCGGTCTAAATGGTCTGGAGTAATGTTGGTTAAAATGCTAATGTGCGGTTCAAAGATTAGGGCGTCGTCTAATTGGAAGCTGCTCACCTCTAGTACAATTACTTCGGGGTCATTTTGTCCATTTTCCAGTCGTTGGGCGAGCGCCCGGCCTAAACTCACGCCAATATTCCCTGCCAATACCGTGTCATATTCAGCAGAAATAATGTGGTGACAAAGTGTTGCTGTGGTGGTTTTGCCGTTTGAACCGGTAATGGCAACAATTTTTGCTGAGGTATGTCTAGACGCCCAATCTAATTCACCCATCAACGGCTTATCCGTTTCTTTGATTTTCTGAATGATTGGTGCCGTATGCGGGATGCCCGGACTTTTAATGATAGCGTCAGCATTTAAAATAACAGCTTCAGAATGGCCGCCTTCCTCATATTGCACGCCCCAACTTGATAGATCCAATTTATCCTGGTCGCTAAGGCTACCGTATTCGCTTAAGAATACGCGCACGCCAAGTTTTGAAGCAAATCGTGCCGCACCCATGCCGCTTTCTCCGGCTCCTAAAATGGCTATATGTTGGTAAGGTGTTTTCAAGCGTTATCTCAATTTCAAGGTGGCAATGGCTGCAACAGCGAGCATGATGCCTACTATCCAGAATCGCGTGACGATTTTAGTTTCGGGGTAATTTTTTTTCTGGTAATGGTGATGAAGTGGGCTCATTAAGAAGACGCGTTTGCCTTCGCCAAATTTTTTCTTAGTGTATTTGAAATAACTCACTTGGATGATTACGCTTAGATTCTCTACAAGGAATATCCCAGCGATAATGGGAAGTAAAAACTCTTTTCGAACGGCAAGCGCCAATACAGCGATGATGGCACCAATGGCCAATGAGCCGGTATCTCCCATGAATACTTGAGCTGGAAAACTGTTGTACCATAAAAATCCAATAGCGGCTCCAATGAAGGCTGCGGTGAATATTACAAGTTCACCTGTATTTGGGATATACATGATGTTGAGGTAGCTCGCAAAAATGATGGAGCCACTTACATAGGCTAAAACGAGCAGGGCAGTTGCGGCAATTGCCGAAGTTCCGGTTGCCAAACCGTCAAGTCCGTCTGTAAGGTTGGCGCCATTAGATACCGCAGTAATTATGAATATAACGGCCAGAATATATACAATGGAGGTGATTGGCTTTCCTGAGTCTCCCATCCAATTGGTGAAATAGGCATAATCAAACTCGTTGTCTTTAAAGAATGGAATAGTCGTCTTTGTGCTTTTAACGGCATCTCCATAGGAGGGGCCGTTTGCCGATTCGAACTGTTCGGTTTGAACAACGGGCAATTGTTCTTTTATGGTCACTTCTGGATGGAAGTAGAGTGTGGCGCCAACTATGATGCCGAGTCCTACCTGACCTATGACTTTAAAAATTCCCCTAAGGCCTTTTTTATCCTTTTTGAATACTTTGATGTAGTCGTCCACAAAACCAATGCTCCCCATCCATAGGGTACTTATAAGCATAAGGATGATGTATATATTGTCCAGTTTTGCCCACAGTAATGTTGGAAAAACAATTGCCATAAGGATGATGATTCCCCCCATAGTCGGCGTACCTGACTTTTCTTGCTGTCCTTCAAGTCCTAAGTCGCGAACAGTTTCCCCAACTTGTAATCTATGAAGGCGGTCAATTAATCTTTTTCCAAAGACCATGCTGATTAATAGCGAAGTAATTACAGCCATTGCCGCTCGGAAGGTGATGTATTGAAAAACACCTGCGCCAGGCAAATCATAGGTTTGGTTTAAAAAGTCAAATAGGTAATAAAGCATACTAACTGTTCAATAAGAGGGTTACTTCGTATACATCGTCAAAGTCGAATCGAGTACCCTTGATTTCTTGATATTTTTCATGTCCTTTGCCGGCAACAAGCACGATATCGCCCTCTTTTGCCAACATGACTGCCGACTTAATAGCTTGTCTGCGGTCCATGATTTCGAGTGTTTTACTCTTTAGGTTGGGACTTAACCCCTTTGCCATTTCAGCGATAATTGTATCTGGATCCTCATCACGTGGATTATCAGAAGTGAGTATGGTGGTGTCACTATTTTCCGCAGCAATAGCCGCCATTTGAGGACGCTTGCCTTTGTCTCTATTTCCGCCACAGCCTACTACCGTAATTATTTTGCCTTTTCCTTCATTGATGATTCCAATCGTATTTAAGACATTTTGAAGTGCGTCCGGTGTATGTGCATAGTCCACAATGGCTACTATTCCCTTGCCAGTGATGGTTTGGAATCTACCTTCAACGGGAGTTAAAAGGCTGAGTGTAGTGAGTACTTGTAATGCATCTTTGCCTAATTCAATGGCAGTTGCATACGCCGCGCAAAGATTATAGGCGTTGAAATCCCCCATGATTCTGGTCCAGCATTCTTGTTCATTGATGGTCAATAGCATTCCGTCGAATTGCCGTTCAAGAATTTTCACTTTGTAATCACTTGGAAACTTAAGCGCATAGCTGCGCTTGATTGCCTTGCAGTCTTGCACCATGGTTTGGCCGTGTTTGACATCTTCATTGAAAATGGCTACGGCTTCTTTTTTTAGCCCGTCAAAGAGCATTTTTTTGGCTTTGATGTAGCCGTTCATATCGCCGTGGTAGTCCAAATGGTCTCTTGTAATGTTGGTGAATACGGCTACGTCAAAATCTACATGTGCTGCCCTATGTTGAACAAGAGCATGGGAACTCACTTCCATAAAGCAATACTTTACTCCTGCTTGATGCATATTGTGCATATGCTCTTGTATTGCTATGGCGTCGGGAGTGGTATGTGTGGCAGGGAGGCTATTACGGCCAATTCTCACATCAATGGTGCTCAATAGTCCGCAGAGTTCGCCCTCAATTTGAGAAAACAAGTTGAATAGCAGCGTGCTAATGGTAGTTTTTCCATTGGTACCTGTAACGCCAATGACCTTCATTTTTTTAGACGGATTGCCATACCAATTACTCGCTACAGCACTCAGCGCAAAGCCGCTATCTGAAGTTTGCACATAGTGAATACCTTCTTGTATTCGATCCGGTAACCGCTCACAAACTACGGCAATAGCGCCCAGTTCAATAGCTTTATCTATGAAGAGATGGCCGTCCACTTGGGTTCCCGGCACGGCAATAAAGAGTGCGTTTTTGGCCGACTTTCTACTGTCGTAGCAAATGTGCTCAATGGCAATTTGTGTGCTGCCTATAACTTCCTTGAGACGGATACCGTAGATGAGGTCTTTCAATAATTTCATCGCAAGGTTAGATTGATTTCGGTTGTGGTATTTAGTGGCGTTCCAACAGCAGGACTTTGGCTAATTACATGACCTGTTCCTTTCATATTCACCTTGATATTATGAGGGCCAACTGCACGTAGCACTTCACGGGCATCAAGGCCTTTAAAGCTTGGGATGAAGTTCTTTTGAAAGGCTTCGTCAATTCTTGGAATAGATGAGTGAGCCGTATTATTAATTGCTAAAAGCTTGCCTCCCACTATTTCCGCTTCTTGAGGCATTTGGCTGTACACTTCATCTGCAATGGCTTGAAAAACAGGTCCTGCCACTTTGTTTCCATAATACCCTATTTGTTTAACAGGCTTATTGATCACCACAACACAAGAATATTTTGGATGGTCTGCGGGAAAATAACCGGCAAATGAACTCTGGTAATCGCTCGTGCCTTCAATCCAATAGTTCAATTGACAGGTTCCGGTTTTGCCGGCTAATTTCATTTTACTGTCCTTCAGGTTTGTAGCAGTTCCGCGTTCCACGACACCTTCTAATAGGGCCTGAAGTTTACCAATAGTCTCTTTGGAACATACTGCAGGGTTAAGCACTTTTGGTTCAAAGCGCTCTACTTGGCGTCCATGATCCATTATGTGGCTGACTACTTGAGGTTGCACCATGACGCCATCGTTTGCTACGGCATTGTACATGGTTAAAAGCTGCAGTGGTGTGAATGCGACGGAATAGCCATAGGCAATCCATGGAAGGGTAACCCCGGACCAATCTTTGTCACCTGGCATGGGTATTATTGGAGCTGATTCTCCTTTAATTCCCACTCCCGTTTTTTCATGGAACTTACGTGCATATAAAAAGTCAATGAATTCATTGGGCTTGTCTTTGAAATTGGAATAAATCAGCTTTACAATGGCCGTATTGGAACTCTTTTCAAAAGCCTTTCTAAGGCTTATCTCCCCATAGCCACCGCGTCTTGAGTCGTTTACTTTTCGATCAAAAACTTGTATCACACCATTTTCTGTATCCACTTTAGTATTGGTATCGGCCTTGCCGGTTTCCAAAAGCGCCATGGTAGAGAGTAGCTTCATGGTTGAGCCAGGTTCTGTGCATTCCCAAACAGCATAATTTCTGAGCTCTGAATAGGTGCTGTCTTCATTACGACCTAAGTTGGCCATGGCTACAATTTTCCCGGTTTTTACTTCCATGACTACGGCACAGCCGTGATCTGCCTTGTAATGTTTGAGTTCTTTTAACAGGCTTTGCTGCGCCACGTCTTGGATTCGAGTGTCAATGGTGGTATATACGTCAAAACCGTCCACGGGTTCTACAGCCTGTGGGTCGTCAATGGGCTTCCAATCTCCTCCTGCAATTTTTTGCTTTAATCGATTGCCAGGCTTCCCTCTTAGGTATTCGCTATAGTATCCTTCCAATCCAGCACTTGCACCTTCTAGGTCATACCCAATTGTTCTCATTTTGATGTTGGTGGCCATTTGAATGCGCTGTAGATCTTCTTCTACAATTAAGCCCCCACGGTGTGCACCTCTTTTTAGAATAGGATATTGCCGGATTCTCTGCAGTTCGCTGAAGTTGAGCTTACTTGCCAATGGGATATAACGGCGCCTTTTGGACCGCTCTTCTCTTAGATACGCTGACCAGCCACTAGCGCTGTATTTGGAATTAATCGTTGCTAATTGCACTCCCAGCGCATCCACTTCCGCATCAAAAATTTCTTTATCTACCGTAACCGCATCAAAATGTATTTTATATACGGGTTTGGTGGTGGCCAGAGTCTTGCCGTCTGCAGAATAAATATCACCACGTTTTGCCTCAATGATATGCCGTTCAATGACGCGCTCCTGGCTTTTAGCCCTAAGCTCAGGGCCTTGTACAAGACTTACATAGTACAAACGGATCAACACTACGGCTAGCATCAGGTAGATGATACCGCTGGCCCAAGCAACTCTATTCTTTATGTTCTTTATCTCCGTGCTCACTCCGTTATTATTATTTTTTCTGGTCTCACCTCTGGTTGCATCAAACCGAGTTCTTCTGCCTTCGTAATCACTCGGCTTTCTAGTGACAGTTTGGTCAGTCGTTCTTTGGTTTCAGTATGTTCGGCCTCAAGTGTTTGACGCTTTCTG
>Ga0228631_1000529_pt1 | contig 21647 bp, 19 predicted proteins | sample 39DmetaG_FD_183049 | JGI IMG/M metagenome (GOLD analysis project Ga0228631, IMG submission 183049) | Seawater microbial communities from Monterey Bay, California, United States - 39D | ecosystem: Environmental > Aquatic > Marine > Coastal | place: USA: California | collected 2016-09-28
TCTCACTTTTGAATGCGGGTGATGAATTAACCGTTTTTCAAGAATATGGCTCAGATACAAGTTATGCTTTGGGTATAGACCTTGTAATTAATACTGCAATTATCGGAAGTCTGCCTTATCAGTATGGTGCATTTTTGGGAAATCAAGGTTTCTTGGGTGCTATGTTCGATATTGGAGGTAGTCTGCATTTAGGTTGGATTGAGGTTTCTGTTTTATCTGATGGAAGTCAAATTACATTGCATTCATACGGTTATGACGCCTCTCAAGGTGGAAATCCACTACTTGTAGGGAACTCGAATACGAGTGTGAATGAAATGATGCTTCAAGATGTCGATGTAAATATATCCAATCGTAAATTAAAAGTTAATTTGAAAGCTTTCGATGCCCATGCTAAATTGCGTATTACAGATGTTAGTGGAAAAACGCGTTTGTTTTCGCGGCTATTACATTGGCAGAATGAGTTTGATCTTAGCCTATATGAACAAGGTATGTATGTTGTTTCCTGTGAATTAAATGGGGCCGTGCATACGCAGAAAATCATCCTACACTAAAATCCAATAAGAAAACCTCACCATTCCTTTTTTTGTCAGAAAGTATGACATTTAGACATATTTATAATCCGCGCTTGTCTCTTTTGTCATAATAAATCACTCATTTCTACCATGGCATATTAATTGTCATAGAGTAGAAAAAAATAATAACATGGGAAAAATTATAGGAATTGACTTAGGAACCACAAACTCGTGCGTTTCGGTCATGGAAGGAAATGAACCAGTGGTTATAGCGAACTCAGAAGGTAAAAGAACAACACCTTCTGTTGTAGCTTTTGTTGAAGGCGGTGAGCGTAAAGTCGGTGACCCAGCCAAAAGACAAGCCATTACAAATCCAACCAAAACAATTTACTCTATAAAGCGATTTATGGGGTCAAGCTTTGACGATTGTAAAAAAGAAGTATCAAGAATGCCATATAAAGTGGTAAAAGGAGATAACAATACGCCACGCGTGGAGATTGATGATCGTAAATATTCACCACAAGAAATTTCAGCAATGATTCTTCAAAAGATGAAGAAAACAGCGGAAGATTATTTAGGACAAGAGGTTTCTGAAGCGGTAGTAACTGTGCCCGCTTACTTTAACGATTCACAACGTCAAGCAACCAAAGAAGCTGGTGAAGTTGCTGGTCTTACAATTAAAAGAATCATTAATGAGCCAACTGCAGCAGCATTGGCCTACGGACTAGATAAAAAAGGTGTTGATCAAAAAATCGTTGTTTTTGACTTTGGAGGAGGAACGCATGATGTTTCTATTCTTGAGCTAGGAGATGGTGTTTTTGAGGTATTGTCAACTGATGGTGATACACACCTTGGAGGAGATGATGTAGACGAAACAATCATTTCATGGTTAGCTGACGAGTTTAAGAAAGATGAAGGTCTTGATTTGCGAAAAGATCCAATGGCATTGCAAAGATTGAAGGAAGCAGCAGAGAAAGCAAAAATCGAGCTTTCCTCTACAACTTCCACGGAAATCAACTTGCCTTACATTATGCCTGTAGATGGTGTGCCAAAACATTTAGTTCGAACACTGCAACGTGCAAAATTTGAGCAGTTGATCTCAGAAATCGTAGAAAGAACCATCGCACCATGTAGATCTGCACTTAAAAATGCTGGCTTATCTGCAGGTGATATTGACGAAGTGATAATCGTTGGAGGATCAACTAGAATCCCAATCATTCAAGATGCGGTTAAAAATTTCTTCGGAAAAGCACCATCAAAGGGTGTGAACCCTGATGAAGTTGTTGCTATTGGTGCTGCGATCCAAGGCGGAGTTTTAACCGGTGAGGTTAAAGATGTTCTCCTCTTGGATGTAACGCCGTTATCTCTAGGAATAGAAACAATGGGGGGTGTATTTACCAAATTAATTGAGTCGAATACAACCATTCCAGCTAAAAAGTCTGAGGTATTCTCAACTGCAGCTGACAACCAACCTTCTGTTGATATTCATGTGCTTCAAGGAGAGCGCCCGATGGCAAATGATAATAAATCATTAGGAAGATTTCAGCTTAGCGACATTCCTGCAGCGCCACGAGGTGTGCCTCAAATTGAAGTTACATTTGATATTGATGCAAACGGAATCATGAATATTTCTGCAAAGGATAAAGGAACTGGAAAAGAACAATCCATTAAAATTGAAGCTTCTTCAGGTTTGTCAGATCAAGAAATAGAAAGAATGAAGGCTGAGGCTGAAGCAAATGCCGAGGCAGATCAAAAGAAGAAAGAAGAAGTTGAGGTTGTTAATAAGGCAGACTCTACAATTTTCCAGACTGAAAGACAGCTTAAAGAATACGGAGATAAACTTCCTTCAGATAAAAAACAACCTATCGAGGACGCTTTGGCAGAATTGAAAAAGGAGTTTGAAGCGAAGAACATTGAGAACCTCGAACCAGCAATGGAAAAGTTAAACAATGTTTTCCAAGCGGCATCTCAAGAGATGTACAATGCAACGAATCAAGAAGGCGGAGATCCTAATGCGGGTCAGCCACAAGGTGAAGGTGCAGAAAATGCTCAAGATGAGGTTACAGATGTTGACTTCGAAGAAGTAAATGAAAAGAAATAGTCTCTAGTAGTAAAGGATTATTTGGTTATAAGTTAAAAGGCACCCACAGGGTGCCTTTTTTTATACATTGATGGCTTTTTTCAGGCGAAAGAGGTTGCTCTCCTTGAAAAAATCATGTCCGCATTCAATTTCAATTAAGGCCTCAGGAAAGCCTATTTCATTCAAAAAAAGGACTGCTTGTTGGGTTCTAATGACTTGGTCATATTTACCCATAATTACCCTAAAATAGATTTTATTGGAATTTAGTGACTTAGTGATCGCAGCGAAGTCAGGTTTTATATTTCTGAATCCTCTCCAGGTTCTCGATGCCCTTTGAAACTGTTCTTTATTTCCTGCAAATAGCTCAATAAAGGCCAAGACTTTTGGTCTTATTAATCCTAGTCTGAAAGCAAATTTTGCAATTCTAATAAATGATTTAGGGGAACCCTCCCATTTTTGAAATAATAATCTAGCCAAACGCATGCGCGAGGTTCGGTTATAAAAACTCATTGGGTCCATACCGTCAGGAGAAATTATTTGAACGGATTTTAGTCGTTCTTCATATAAAGGAAGTAGTGAAAGTACAAATCTTCCACCTTGGGAAAAACCAATAAAATGAAAATGATCGTTTGCCTCTTTTTCAATAATTTTTGCAAAGATTGAATTGAATTCTTCGATTTTCAGGGGTTGGTTTTCGATTCTTTCTACAGGAAATTGAGATTTTCCATGATGAGGTAGTACAATTAATATCAGTTTCCGGTCTTTTTTTGCCAAAAACAAAAAATCTTCCACGTTTCTGCCATGTCCATGAAAACAGACCAGAGTATTTTGTCCTGAACCCTCAATATAGTACTCTAGAGTAACGTTGCCTTCTCTAATTAAATGTGAATCCATTGCCTCTAAATTAGGTCATACGATCCTCTTTTTGCTCGGTAATCTGCTTTAATTAACATTTTGGTTGAAATTTGTGTATAAACATTTTACATAATTGAGCCCAAATCGTAGTATTTCAATTAAATTTGCTTTCGATTTATTGTGTTATGTCACATCATCTAAATTGAACATTATATGCCCAAAGATTCTTCCATAAAATCTATTTTAATTATTGGTAGCGGTCCCATTGTAATTGGACAAGCTTGTGAATTTGATTACGCTGGATCTCAGGCCTCTAGATCTTTAAGAGATGAAGGTATTGAGGTTACTTTAATCAATTCCAATCCTGCAACAATCATGACCGACAAAGTTGTTGCTGATAACGTTTATTTGAAGCCTCTTGAACCGGCAAGTGTTCGTGAAATTCTCGAACAACACAATATTGATGCGGTCCTTCCAACTATGGGAGGGCAAACTGCATTGAATTTGTGCATCAAATGTGATGAAATGGGTATTTGGGAAGAGTTTGACGTAGATATAATAGGTGTCAACATTGACGCCATAGAAATTACAGAAAATAGAGAAGCATTCCGTGATTTAATGACTGAAATTGGTGTGCCAATGGCACCTCAAAAAACGGCTAAATCCTTTTTAGAAGGAAAAGAAATTGCTCAGGAATTTGGTTTTCCTTTATGTATTAGGCCTTCATACACATTGGGTGGTTCTGGTGCATCTATTTTGCATGATCCAAACGAATTTGACAATTTATTAGAACGTGGTCTTCAACTTTCCCCGATTCATGAGGTAATGATTGATAAAGCATTATTGGGTTGGAAGGAATACGAGCTAGAACTTTTGAGAGATTGCAATGATAATGTCGTCATTATTTGTTCAATCGAGAATTTTGATCCTATGGGGATTCACACAGGTGATTCCATAACTGTCGCTCCAGCTATGACATTGTCAGACACTACATTTCAGAGAATGCGAGATATGGCGATCAATATGATGCGTTCTATCGGTGAGTTTGCAGGAGGTTGTAATGTTCAATTTGCAGTTTCTCCGGATGAAAAGGAAGAAATTATTGCAATTGAAATTAATCCAAGAGTTAGTCGCTCATCAGCCTTAGCTTCGAAAGCAACAGGGTATCCGATAGCAAAAATTGCATCAAAGCTGGCAATTGGATACTCATTAGATGAGCTTCAGAATCAGATTACAAAAACTACATCTGCGCTTTTCGAACCAACATTGGATTATGTGATTGTTAAAATTCCAAGATGGAATTTTAACAAATTCCCTGGTACGAACCGGAAATTAGGACTTCAAATGAAGTCTGTTGGAGAAGTCATGGGGATCGGACGTTCTTTTCAAGAGGCGCTTCAAAAAGCTTGTCAATCATTGGAGATAAATCGAAATGGTTTGGGTGCAGATGGTAGAGAGCTAACGAATCAGAATGAAATACTCCATTCTCTTGAAAATGCAAGTTGGAATCGTTTATTTCATATTTATGATGCCATTAAACTTGGTATTCCATTTAAAACGATTGTTGAAAAAACAAAAATTGATATTTGGTTTTTGAAGCAAATTGAAGATTTAATTAAGCTAGAAGATAGAATTGAGAAATTTCATATTGAAAACCTTCCAGAAGAGCTATTTTTTGAGGCGAAGCAAAAAGGTTATGCGGATCGGCAGATCGCTCATTTACTGCGCTGCCTTGAATCAGAGGTATATGCCAAAAGAAATGCAATAGGTTTAAATCGCGTTTATAAATTGGTTGACACCTGTGCTGCGGAATTTTCTGCACAAACACCATATTACTATTCCACGTTTGAATTTGAAAATGAGAGCAAAGTCTCTGATAAGAAAAAAGTTGTTGTATTAGGTTCGGGTCCCAATCGCATTGGTCAGGGAATTGAATTCGACTATTCCTGTGTTCACGGAGTACTCGCTGCAAAAGAATGTGGTTATGAGACGATTATGATCAATTGCAATCCAGAAACTGTCTCTACGGATTTTGATACAGCTGACAAGCTTTATTTTGAACCTGTATTTTGGGAGCACATTTATGATATTATTCAGCATGAGAAACCTGAAGGTGTCATTGTTCAGCTTGGTGGTCAGACCGCACTAAAACTTGCTGAAAAACTAAGTCGCTACGGCATAAAGGTTTTGGGAACTAGTTTTGACGCTTTAGACCTTGCAGAAGATAGAGGTCGTTTTTCAAAACTTCTTGAAGCCAATGAAATTCCTTTTCCAAAATATGGTGTTGTTGAAAGTGCTGAACAAGCTTTAGAGCTTTCAGATGATTTAGGTTTCCCTCTGCTTGTTAGACCTTCCTATGTTTTAGGAGGACAGAAAATGAAGATAGTGATCAACAAAGAAGAGCTTGAGCATCATGTTGTAGATATTCTCAATGAGATGGGGAATAATCAAATATTATTGGATCATTTTTTAGGAGGTGCAATTGAGGCCGAAGCGGATGCAATTTGTGATGGAGAGGATGTCTACATTATAGGAATTATGCAGCACATTGAACCTGCGGGAATTCACTCGGGAGATTCATATGCAGTTCTACCGCCATACAATCTTGGTGATTTTGTAATGACTCAAATAGAAGATATTACCAAAAAGATAGCAGTGGAGCTTCAGACCGTAGGGCTTATTAATATTCAGTTCGCCATTAAAGATGACAAGGTTTATGTTATTGAGGCCAATCCAAGGGCGTCTCGAACTGTTCCATTTATTGCGAAGGCTTATGATGAGCCGTATGTGAATTATGCAGCAAAAGTAATGCTCGGTGAGAAAAAAGTAAAAGACTTCAATTTTACGCCTCGCAAAAAAGGATATGCAATAAAAATACCTGTCTTTTCATATGAGAAGTTTCCAGATGTTAAGAAAGAGCTAGGTCCAGAAATGAAGTCTACTGGTGAAGCCATTAGATTTATTGATGATCTAAAAGATCCATTCTTCAGAAAAATTTATTCAGAACGAAATATGCATTTGTCACGTTAATGACATTTTATATATAATCTCACTCCCCCTTTTTTTATATTTGTACTATGTCAAACATAGAACATATTTTAGCACCTGTTAAAAAGGAGATGGGTTCTTTCGAAACTTATTTTAAAGAGGCGCTAGAGTCGAATGTTCCCCTTTTAGACAAGGTCACGCAATATATCGTTAAAAGAAAGGGGAAGCAGATGCGCCCCTTATTTGTTTTTTTATCTTCTAAGCTATTTGGTGAAACAAATGATATCACTTTTCATGCGGCTTCTCTAGTGGAGTTGCTACATACCGCGACACTTGTTCATGATGATGTTGTAGACGACGCAAATGAACGTAGAGGTTTCTTCTCGGTAAATGCATTGTGGAAGAATAAAATAGCCGTTCTTGTGGGAGATTTCATGCTTTCTAAAATACTTTTGCTTTCTATTGAGAAAGAAAATATTGCACTTCTTGAGGTTGTAGCTCGATCTGTTAAAGAAATGAGTGAAGGTGAATTGTTACAGATAGAAAAAGCAAGATCATTAGATATTACTGAAACAATATATTTTGAGGTCATAAAGAAAAAAACAGCATCGTTGATTTCAACCTGTTGTGAAGCTGGTGCTATAAGTGTTGGTGCACATGAGCATAGAGAAAAAATGAGACTCTTTGGAGAGAAGGTGGGGCTGGCATTTCAAATTAAGGATGACATATTTGATTATGGTACACCAGGGAATATTGGTAAACCCACAGGAATAGATATTCGAGAACAAAAAATGACACTCCCTTTGATTTATACCCTAGAAAATTGTCCACCAAAAGTAAAAGCTGAATTGAAAAACATCATTAAAAATCATAATGAGAATAGTGCTAAAATTAATCGAGCAACATCTTTAGTTTTGAAATACGGTGGTATCGATTATGCGTATAAAATCATGAATGAATATGCAGATGCTGCAAAGTCTATTCTTGAAGAACTTCCGAATAGCTCAGCAAAAACAGCGTTAGCCGCTTTAGTAGATTACACGATGAATAGAGATAAATAATATGAGATTTATATATGTTACTTGCATATTATTACTCCTAGGATGCGGATTAAACGATGCGTCGTCCTCGGCTTCAGTTAATGTTCTTTCCAGAGAAATTCTCGTTGATTCATTGGATGGGGTGTACAAAGAATGGTATCCAGGAAAGCAACAAATTAAATATTTAGGTAACTTAGACCAAGAGGGAAAACGACATGGTAAATGGTCATTTTTCTTAGAGTCAGGATTAGAGAAGTCTATGACCACATATACACACGGCGCTAGAGAGGGTTTTTCAATAGTTAAACATGATAACGGCGTGCTCTTTTATCGAGGCGAGTGGCGCAAGGATAAAAAGGTAGGTATATGGACCACATACGACGCAAAAGGTGTTGTCGTTTCTGAAATTAATTATTCGAAATAGTGAGTAAAATCCCTGCACATATAGTTGATGAAATTATGCAGACTGCTCTTGTAGAGGAGGTCATTGGTGATTTTGTTCAACTCAAAAGAGCAGGTTCTAATTTAAAAGGTCTAAGTCCATTTACAGATGAAAAAACACCTTCATTTGTAGTTTCTCCAGCGAAACAGATTTTTAAGTGTTTCTCAACAGGAACAGGAGGGACTGTGGTTACCTTCTTAATGGAAAAGGAGCATTTCACCTATCCTGAAGCACTAAGATGGTTAGCAGATAAGTACGGGATAAATATTCCCGCGCCTCGTGAACAAACAAAGGAGGAACTCGAACAGATCTCTGAAAAAGAGAGTCTATATGTCATTAATGATTTTGCAAATGAGTACTTCCAAAGTAATATCAAGATTGATAAGGAAGGCAAGGCAATTGGATTGTCTTATTTTTTAGAACGGGGATTCACACAAGAAACAATCGATAAATTTCAATTGGGCTATTGTCTTGATAAGAGTGATGCCTTTACAAAAGCCGCGATTGATAAAGGGTATAAAATTCAATACCTCACAAAAGTTGGGTTAACAAAGCAAAAGGAGGACTATACTTTTGATTTTTATAGAGGCAGAGTTCTTTTTCCTATTCACAGTATTTCGGGTCGTGTCCTTGGTTTTGGTGGAAGAACCCTTAAGAGTGATAAGAAGGTTGCGAAATACTACAACTCTCCGGAAAGTCCAATATATAATAAAAGTGAGATTCTTTACGGCTTATATTTTTCAAAAGGAGCAATCATTAAAAATGATGAATGTTTATTGTGCGAGGGATATACTGATGTTATTTCTATGTTTCAATCTGGAGTCGAAAATGTAGTTTCGTCTTCCGGAACATCCTTAACAAAGGAACAGGTTCGACTCGTAAAACGCTATACTAAGAACTTAACGATTTTGTACGATGGAGATGCTGCAGGAATTAAGGCATCTTTTCGGGGGATAGATTTAATCTTAGAAGAAGGATTAAATGTGCAAGTTGTTCTTTTTCCTGATGGAGAAGATCCTGATTCATACGCCAAGAGTCATTCTCTAAGTGAGTTGAAGCAAATGATTTCTGACAACAAACAGGATTTTATATCATTTAAGTCTTCTGTCTTAATGGATGGTGTAGGTGATGATCCAATTCAAAGATCTAAGCTGATTCGCGAAGTCGTTCAGTCTGTTGCGCTAATTCCAGATCAAATTACAAGAAGCGTTTATGTGCAAGAAATAGCAAAGAAATTTGAGATTAATGAAAAGACCATTTCAAATGAACTTTTAAAACTATTGCGTTCTAAGCTTACTAAAGATCAGCAAGGAGCTACGTCTTTTCAGCAGCAAGGATACACTCAGCCTCAAAAACCACCAGTTCAAGAACCTGCATCTAAAAATAAAAAAGAGCCCTTTGCATACGAGCTTGATCTTATTCGTTTGATGCTTTTATTTGGTACACGCGAGATTTCAATCATAGATGAAAATGGCACTAGCCAGAATACCAATGTCATAGAACTCGTTTACGAGGAGCTAACTCATGATGAGTTGGCGTTTCAGCATCCTATGTGCCAGCTTATTTTTGATGAATTTAAAGTCAATTTAGCAAATCAGGTATTGTTATCAACCTCTTATTTTAAGAATTTAGAAAATCAAAAAATTGTATCTTTCGTAGCGCATCTTGAAAGCAGTGAGATTGAGCTCAGTATAAATTGGGTGAATAAATACAACATAAGAACGACCTCCGAGATTGACGATATTTACAAATCAGTAATGAATTCGATATATAACTTTAAGTATCATAAAATAGATGAGACCATTACAAGTATTAAAGCTCAGATTAAAAATGGCACATCAAATAATGAGGAAATGTTAGACCTTCTTGCCGAGCAAATGACCTATGAAAAAATCAAAAAAGAATTGTCCGAAAAATTAGGTAGAATAATTATAAAATAATGAGTGAAGCACTATTCCATATTGGTCCTTTTGATGTAAATATTTGGAACATACTTGTTCTAAGTTTAATATTCTATTTAGCGTTTAAAGGCAAAAAAATTGCGCTCAGGCTCATCAATAAGTACGTCGAAAAGACAGAGCTTAATATAAAAGGAAAGAAATTAGCACGACTCAAGCTTATCAGTCAAAGTGTATATTTCTTAGCGTTTTATTTATGCATTTTAAGCCTTCGTGTGAATAATCCAATGGTAAGCTTTGATGATTTGTTGAATTACCCAATCATTCAAATTGCAAGCTTTAAATTTTCATTTTACCATATTATTGTGATTTTGACCGTTTTGTTCAGCGCGCGTATATCTGTCTTCTTTTCACGTCTTTATATTTTAAAGAGGCTTCGGGAAAACCCAAGTCACGATGAAGGAAACGAGTATATATACACACAACTTGCCAAATATGTAATTTACGTATTTGCTTTTCTTTTCTGTTTTAGGGCCTTAAATGTTCCTTTAACAAATCTGTTCATTGGTTCTACTGCCGTTCTTGTAGGAGTGGGTCTTGGTTTGCAGGATGCATTTAGAGATTTAATAGCTGGCTTTATTTTACTTTTAGAGGGAAACATTAGGGTAGGAGATGTCATTAAAATATCTTCGACTTCTAACGAGGAACCCTTGGTTGTTCGAATAAAGAAAATAAATATAAGAACGACACAAATTCAAACCTGGGAGGGTAATGTATTGGTTATTCCAAACACCATATTAACGCGTGATAAGGTAGAAAACTGGAGTCATGGATCAAAGCTTACACGTTTTATAATAAATGTAACTGTCGCATATGGTTCAAATACCGAACTCGTTAAAGATCTTTTGAAAGAGGCTGCAAACAGTCATCCTAAAGTAAAAAAGACACATCAGATAATTGTGAGGCTCTCGGACTTTGGTGACAACGGACTTCATTTAGAGTTGATTTTTTGGGCTGATCAGCATTGGGACGTGCAGACATATAAATCAGAAATTCGATTCGAAATCGATCGGCTATTTAGAAAACACAATATTCGGATTCCATTTCCTCAGCGCACACTTCACATGCCTACTCAAGACTAAATCAAGCAGGCTTTATAGGAGGCAATTGTTTTTTTAATACCTAAATAAAGTGCATCTGTCACGATGGCATGACCAATTGACACCTCAGATAGGTGCTTTACTCGAGTTTTGAAAAATTTTAGGTTTTCTAGATTCAAATCATGACCTGCATTGATCCTTAAACCAAGCTTGTTAGCTAGATTGGCGGCATCAACATAAGGCTTTACGGCTTTTTCTTTATCCACATGAAAGCCCTCAGCGTAGGGTCCAGTATAAAATTCAATGGCATCTGTTTTCACTTCATTTGCCAAATAAATACTTTGAATGTCAGCGTTAACGAAAATCGAAGAGCGAACGCCAATTTCATTTAATTCTACGATTATTGTACTTAAGAAATCCTTGTTTTTCTCAATGTCCCAGCCATTATCAGAAGTTAATACACCGGGAGGATCTGGAACTAGAGTAGCTTGTGCAGGCTTTAGGTCCCTTATGAGTTTCATGTATCTTTCATCAGGATAACCCTCGATATTAAATTCGGTTGTGACAACAGGTGCCAATTCATAGGCATCTGTTGTTGTAATGTGTCTTTGATCAGGTCTTGGATGTATTGTAATCCCCTGAGCACCAAAGTTTTCGCAATCTTCAGCAAACTGAACAAGATTAGGCAATGATCCACCTCGTGCATTCCGAAGGGTCGCAATTTTATTAATATTTACACTCAAGTTAACCATGGCACTAATTTTGGTGTTGTAAATTTACAAACTCTTAAATGAATTTACTACTTTGGACACAGTCATGAATGCAATAGATTTAATAACCTACGATATACCACCTTTGGTTCATTCTGATAGCGGTGAAAAGGCTATGAATTGGATGGATGAATTTAAAGTCTCTCACTTGCCTGTGCTCAAGAATGGCAATTATGTGGGTTTGGTTTCTGAGACTGATATTTTAGATAAATTAGATTTTAGTAAAAATCTAGATGAACTTTTTCAGCATTTACCTCGACCTTATGTAAATGCCGAGGCACATTTATTTGAAATATTATCTAAAATATCAGAATTTAAAATAAGTGTAATGCCAATTCTTGATAAAGATGAGAAATATATTGGTTGTACAAATATATTTGAGCTTATGACTACTATTGCAAATACGGCAAGTATCAAGGAGAAAGGAGGTATTTTAGTGCTCGAGATTAATCAATCTGATTACTCCATGTCTCAAATTGCACAGATCGTAGAAAGTAATAATGCTAAAATATTAAGTTCCACCATATTATCTGATCCATCTTCGACAAATATGGATGTTACCTTAAAAATCAATCAGGAGGATTTAACGCACATTATTCGAACCTTTGAACGTTATGATTATACAGTTAAGGCTGAGTATCAAAATGGAATGGGGTCTGATGATTTAAAGTGGCGTTATGATGCATTAATGAATTATTTGAAATATTAAATATGCAAGTTGCAATCTACGGCCGAAAAATAACAAAGCTTACTCTACCTGCTTTTACTGAAATCTTGGAGACGATATCTAGCTTTGGATGGGGTATTTTGCTAGAAGAAGAATTGTCTAAATCCCTAAATCAAAAAGGATTAAATAGCGATTCAACGAAAACATTTTCCTCTCATAAACATCTCAAAGAAGGTGTGGACTTAATGATAAGTGTTGGTGGCGATGGAACATTTCTCAAATCGGTTGATTATGTCCGCGACTCAGAAATACCGGTTTTAGGTATAAACACAGGACGTCTCGGTTTTCTTGCAAACGTTGCAAAAGACCAGATTCAAGAGGCCTTAAGTTTGATAAAAGCAAAGAAGTATATTTTTCAAAAACGATCTCTTTTAAGTGTTCATGTTAATGATGGCACTGGCGCTCAAGATTTTTTTGCGATGAATGAACTTGCTTTGCATAAAAAAGATACATCCTCGATGATTACAGTGAAGGTTTCCTTAGACGGAAATTTTCTAAATTCTTATTGGTCTGATGGCTTAATTGTTTCAACTCCTACTGGCTCTACAGCCTACAATTTGAGTTGTGGTGGTCCAATTGTAACTCCTGGCTGTCAGGTTCATATAGTGACACCAATCGCACCACATAATTTGAATGTGCGACCTATGGTCATTCCTGACCATATGCCGATAACCCTGAATGTTGAAGGGCGCGGACGCTCTTATTTAATGAGTATTGATGGAAAGTCCCGCAGCATTAAGCAGGGGCAAGAAATTGTTATAAATAAGGCGGCATTCATGATCAATGTCATTAAATTTGAAAACAACAACTTTTTAGATACAATTAGAAACAAGATGCTTTGGGGCATCGATAAAAGAAATTAAATGAAAATTATAATCTACTCCTTACTATTTGCAGTAGTAATTTCGCCTAATATAGTAGGCCAGTCAAAATTAAATAATCAAGTTGATAGTGTCTCTTATCTAATTGGTCAGACTATTGCTACCAATGTGATGCGTGATTTGAGTGAGGCTAATAAAGCACTTGTCATTCAGGGGCTTAGTGACGCCCTAAATAACCAAACACCTTTATGTTCTGATCCTGGAAATGCTGTCTTAAGTGCTTATTTTCAGAAAAAGAGTTTGGAGAAAGCAGCAGCAGCAGAAAAAGAAAACTTAGTTTTTAAAGAAGCTGGAGAGGTTTTTTTGGCAGAAAACAGAAAAGATAAAGATGTTAAAGTTACGGCATCTGGTCTTCAGTATAAGGTTCTAAGAGCCGGAGATGGGAACAAGCCTGTAGCGACTTCTAAAGTAAAAGTACATTATGCAGGAACATTGCCCACTGGGGAAACTTTTGATAGCTCTTACGACCGAGGAGAACCAATTGAGTTTGGATTGAATCAGGTCATTCCTGGATGGACCGAAGGTTTACAACTTATGTCAGTAGGTTCTAAATTTAAATTCTTTATCCCACAGGAACTGGCTTATGGGGCAAATCCTCAGCCAGGAGGTATTATAAAGCCGTATATGGCGCTTGTCTTTGAAGTTGAGCTACTCGGCTTTACAAATGAATAATTATCCATATTAAATTGAAATGAAAAAATTATTACCATTATTATCAGTTCTTCTTGTATTCAGTTTTACAGGTTATACGCAATATTCTGAGCTAGAGGAGGGGATGTACGCTGAATTTTCAACCTCCAAAGGAAGTATATTGTGTTTGCTCGAATTTCAAAAAGTTCCTATGACTGTGGGTAATTTCGTTGGTTTAGCAGAAGGTAAGCTCAATGTTGACGGTATATCCTGCGAAAAGCCATATTATGATGGTCTTAAATTCCATCGTGTAATTGCAGATTTTATGATTCAGGGAGGTTGTCCGTTGGGTAACGGGACAGGTGATCCGGGATATTCATTTTATGATGAAATCGTTGAAGGCCTGAATCATGACGGTCCCGGCATTTTATCTATGGCGAATTCTGGGCCAAATACAAATGGTAGTCAATTTTTTATTACCCATAAAGAGACTCCATGGTTAAATGGCAAACATACTGTGTTTGGTCATGTTGTTTCCGGTATGGACGTTGTTAATGCAATCGAGAAGGATGATGTAATGACTGATGTCAACATTATCAGGCTGGGACAGGAAGCCAAAGCTTTTAATGCTAATTTGAGTTTTCATGAAGTATATGACCTACTCAAAGCGGAAGATGATAAAAAGAAGGAGGCGCTCAAGTTTATAGCTGAAATGACAGAGGCTGAATACAGTGAATACATGTACAAGGAGGTTAAAAAGAAATACCGCAAGGCAAAACTCACAAAATCGGGATTGGTCTATGTAAAGAGTAAACGAGGTAAACGTAAGCCAAAATTAGAAAAGGGTATGGAAGTGACACTTCATTATACGGGTGCTTTGCGGGCAGATGGTAAAAAGTTTGACTCTTCACGAGACCGAAACACACCGTTCAGCTTTAGGTACAAGACTCAAAAAATGATTCCTGGGTTTGAAGAAGGAGTTGAATTAGTTGGGAAAGAGGGCGTGATTAAACTTTTTATTCCTTACTACCTAGCTTATGGCAAAAAAGGTCAGCGTATTATACCACCATATTCAGATCTTGTTTTTGATTTAGAAATTCTCGATCTTAAAAATGTAAAATCACCTGTAGATAACCATGATGGACATGACCACGATCATGATGGACATGACCATAAACATTAATTTGTAAATACATATTGAAGAATGTTTGCACCCATTTGAAGTGCTTCTATTCGCTTTGTCTCAGTGTCATTATGTACATTAGCATCTTCCCACCCATCACTGAGGTCTGACTCGTATGTGTAAAGACATACCATACGGCCATCTATGAAAAAGCCAAAGGCTTGAGCTGGTTTCCCATCATGCTCGTGAATTTTAGGAATACCATTCAAATCAAAATTTTGATGAAAAATGGGATGATTTGATGGGAGTTCGGTAAGTTCTTTATTTGGAAATATTTTTTTGAGTTCGACACGTATAAAAGGATCCATTCCATAATTGTCGTCAATATGTAGAAAGCCTCCAGCTTCTAAATACATTCTAATATTTTTTACTTCAGGTTGCGAGAATACAACATTACCATGGCCTGTCATATGAATAAAGGGATAGTCAAAAACATCATTACTCCCCGCTTCAACATATGGAATATCGTTTTCATTGATACTCGTTTTTAATTTGGAATTACAAAATTTAACGAGATTAGGTAGTGCAGTTGGATTGGCATAATAATCTCCTCCTCCGTTATACTTGAGGACAGCAACACTCAGGTTGTTTTGTGAATTAGAAACAAAACAGATAAAGATGAAAAGAAAAGTTTTAAAAAGATTCATTGTCATTAAATGTAAGCATTACGATGATAAATAAAGTAAGGTGATTGCTAATAATGCGCTAAAAATTCCAGCAATCTTAATTTTATTTACCTGCTCTTTGAAAACCAAGAGTCCAACAAAAACAGAAAGAATGACAATGGATACATTCGCTACTGCTAAAACACTTGAGTCTTGCCAGTTCAATGTCCTGTAGGATTTTAAAATAAAATAAATGGAATAAAAATTTGGAATCCCAAGAGTTACTCCGGCAATAATATTTTTCGCTCGAACTGGTTTGTAACTTGAACGAATGCCTTGTATGATATAGACAACTAGACCAATACATCCTGCCAAACCAAAACCAAACGCAGTAAATAAAGGAGGGCTTAGATTGGAAAGTGCAACCTTTTGAGCATAATTGAGATGAAGGTCTAAGAGGCCACTTCCAAAAAATAGAATCACTAACATAAAGGAGGCACTATTCTTATTTGTTCCTTTATTAGCGCCGGCTAGTAGAAATACGCCTAAAAGTGCAAGTACGACTCCTGAAATTTTTAAAAACGAAATAGCTTCCTTGTAGATAAGAATCATTCCTAGCATTGATAATGCCATACTCATTTTAACAGCTACAGATGTTGATGCAATGCCATTTTTTTGAGCACTTATTGCCATTATAATGAATAAGGAAATAAAAAGAATAGCTGATACGCCAATAAATGGAATCCAAGTCAGGTTCGTAAGAATAGCAGGTTGAATATCTGCTGCATAAATACTTATCCCACAGATGAATGCCGTGAAATAATTGACTACGATAGCCTGAAATGAATCTATTTCATATCTTTCAAAGATTCTGAATATGACCAAAAGTAATGTTGAGCATATGATTGTTCCGATGAGTGCAATCATTTTCTTTTGAAATAGTGGATGGTATCCGAACCAAATCGAATGGTTTCGACAGGAATTCTATTGATAATTGGTGCTTTATATCCTTCTTTAAATGATTTCTTTCCTACGATTACCCGTGCCTCATCCCAGACGTTGTCTATTATAAAATATTGTAATGTTCGACTTCCTCCTTCGACAAAAACAGATTGAATATTTCGCTTATAAAGCTCGTCAAGAATATTTTTTGTGCTGGTTTCATTGATCTTCACAAATTCAATGTTCTTTTCTTGTCCGTCTTTTAGACGATTAAAAACAATTGTAGGTGCATCCTCAGAATAAACATTTAAGGAGTTACTTATTTGAAGCTGACTATCGATAACCAATCGAATTGGATTCGAACCACCATATTCTCTGACGGTCAGTGAGGGATTATCATTGATAATTGTGTTTCTTCCTACTAGAATACTCTGCTCTTCACTTCTCCATTTATGAACCAGCGTTTTTGTTTCTGGCGCTGAAATCCAATTTACCATTTGTGTGTCATCATCTCGAATCTTGTCAAGAAAGCCGTCTAAAGTTTGAGCCCATTTTAGTATGACGTATGGTCTTTGTTTTTCATGGAATGTAAAAAAACGTTTATTTATTGCCAAGCATTGTTCTTCAAGTATACCCACTATAACATCAACCCCCGCATTTTTTAATTTTTCAATACCTTTTCCACCTACCACAGGGTTAGGGTCTCTTGTACCTATTACCACTTTTTGAATTCCTTTTTTGATAATTAAATCAGCGCAAGGGGCTGTTTTTCCAATGTGGGCGCATGGCTCCAGAGAAACGAATAAGGTCGCTTTTTTCAGGGTTTTGGTGTCTTTGACTTTGTTTATGGCATTCACTTCAGCATGAGGACCGCCAAAAAATTGATGATAGCCTTCGGCGATAATGATATCATCCGAAACCAGTACGCATCCCACCATTGGGTTTGGAGCGACACTTCTAATACCTTTTAAAGCTAAATCAATGCAGCGTTGCATATAAATTTCTGCGCTCATATTTTATATTAAATGAATTGATTTTAAAATTAAGAAAAGGATGCTTTAATTTGAAGTATATCGAGTTTAATTCATTATTGAACAGACAATATTCATCAGTAGTTCAATGATAGGTCTTAAGCTCTAATTTTTGTATTCAATATTTCCTTGATTGTCATACCATACGGCTTCTAGACGATCGCCTTCTTTATAAAGCTCATAACTTTTACGTTTACCATCTACGAAATAAGTGCTGTATTCACCGTCATATTCTCCATGGGTAAAATAACCGTGCTCCCAAACAACACCATCATGATAAAATTCAAAAAACTCACCATCTCTCTTACCTTCGTTATAAGAACACTTAACAGATATTTGGCCGTTTTTATAATACTCCCTGTAATCGCCATCAAGTTCTGAATTCTTATAATTTTCTTCTTCCTTAATTTGACCGTTTGGATAGTAGCTTCTTTTTCTCATTACAAATTCACGATTACCCGTGCCACCGTATGTTACAACGAGCTTTTTTTCACCCGTAGGGTAACGTTCTATTATTTCGTCTCTAATATCAGTAGGAGCCTCGTTATCTATACTTGTATTGCTTTGAAGTCTCGCGATTTCTGCTTTCAGTTCTTGTATTTCTTTTTCAGCAGTATTTTTAGCACAAGCCACAATTAACAAGCTAAGTGAAGTAATTAAGATGAGTTGTTTAAAATCTCGCATTTGATTGATTTTAAAATAAAAATTTAAGATTACACGCAGTAAAGTGTCTATTTATAAGATGAGAATTATTTCGAAAAGTTGCCTAAAAAGCTAGAAAAATCAAAAAGCCTTGAGAAATTGATACTCTCAAGGCTTTTTAAAATTGATAAAGCTATGGTCTTACATTATGATAATTAGAAGTAATAACATAAACTTAATCTTAGACCTCGATACATAGAGGTTAAATTTCTTGACAAATTTAGTTTAGTATAAGCATATTCCGGATTTTCATCATATGTGAAATATTCATTTGTTTCTATGGCACCACCAGTAGAACTTTCTGTTGTTACTTTCGACTTACCAAGACTTCTATTTGAATCAAAACCAAGTGCTATTAACTCAAAACCAACGGAGAAATTGTCGAATTGAAAATTAACCCCTGTGTAAAGATCTATGCCTAATCCCATCCCGCGAGTATTTAAAGTGGTTTCGGAATAATCACCGTTGTCAAATTCTGTTCTACTCACTGATTTTGACGGCGAGAAACCGAATGAACCTGCAATGCCCGAATATATATCTATATCAAATTTTCTGTAAGTCGGTTGTGTCCAATGATGTTCGTATCCAACCCTGCCATAAAAGCCTGTTTGAGAAAAAGTCTCCTTTTCACCTATAATATTCGAGGGAGTTATACTAGTGTCAATTTCACCATCGTATTTCACTCTAGAACGTTTGTAATAAATCCCAAATACCAGATTAGATTTATCTGATAGGTAGTATTTCATATTGGGAATTAATTTTTCTGTTACCCGATGCTCGTTGTAGGTAATAGTATTTGAATCGTTTATTATATCTTCATTAATCAGAGATAAATCAAATGGAACGAAATAGTACAAACCAATGGCTTTATCTCCTTTTTTCCTGACCCTATAATTTACGATATCTCCATCTTGAACATAATCCATATCAAAAACAGAAAACTGGTCGTAATCGCCATATTGTATTTGAGAGAACAAGTTGCCTGAGGAAAGGAAAATAATTGATATCAGCAATGCTGCTTTTCGGTAGTTATTTAACATATTCATTTTAGATTAATTTTTGATTCGTTTGCTGAAATTAGGAATGAACGATTTATTTGATTTTGTTGATTCACAAAATCTGCCATTTTTGTCTAATTGAAAAAGTAATTTATCTACATCTATTCTTACGTCTTGGCCTGTTCCGTTTTCTATTAGTTTATTCGGATCACCTACTATTGGATTTAGTAATGTAGGACTACCTATTTCGTAAAAGTTATTTAATTCTAAAAGATCTTTTTTGTTTAATAAGGTTATTGTTCCATTAACCAATTGAATGTAGTTGGCCCGTTCCATCCCTGTGTCTGATGTATAGTGAGATAAGGACCCATTAGAAAAACTCACATAAAGTTTTTTCCAATCTGTGTAAAATGGAGAACCGAAGGTTTGGGAGGTTTCCGATGACAAGTGGTTATCCTTATTTGCTTTTCGATTTTTATTTGAATTGTCTATATTCATTTTCCTTTCGAGAAGACGATAGTTGTAATAACACAAAAAGTCGTTGTTGTTTAAGTAAATTATATCGTAAGGCCCAACGCCCAATAGTGAATTTACCTTGTCAAAATCATCTCCTTGGGAAATCTTCGAAATTTTATCCACTGAGGTAAAAGCTGGTGCAACAACAAATTTAGATTGAGAACAGCTGATTAGTGAAGAAATTAATATCGTAAAAAAAATGTATTTCATATTAGACTATTTATTTATTTCTCAAAATTATAAAATTAAATTATTCTAACAAGCCCATATTTAGTCCATTTTACTCATTAATCTCTTAAAACTCTATTCGTTTAGCGGTGAATTTTTCCGATTGACCCTTTTAATTCATGTATGTTCCTGAAATCTGATTTTGGGATTCATTTATTTCTCCAGAATAAACCATATACCCATCGTTGAATAGTAATACGATTTTATTGTCAACGGAACATAGCAATGTTTCATCGTCATCCCATAGATTTGTCCATCGTCGAGTAAGTCACCATCTGAAACCAATACTAAATTCTTGATAGTTAAATCTGAATCAAGAAGAATTATTTCCTGTAAGCTACAATCGTGTTCAAATTTTCATCCAGTCCCGCCAATACCTTTTTGACTCATCCCAATGAATGAGGTTAGAATTAAAATTGTTACTAATAAATATTTCATACCACATATTAAGAAAAACACGGATAAACCGATAACAGCAAAGGTTAAGATATAGAGCCACTTTAATTAGTGGCTTTTTTAATTCAAAAGTTTTCAGGACGTACGGAAATACAAGCTACTCCGTCCATATTGATAGTTTTACCAATTTTCTTTTAAAAATTTCATAGTGTATTTGTTTTTAGATATACACTAAAGATAGAAAAACACGAATAAACCGATAACGGCAAAGGTTAAGATATAGAGCCACTTTAACGAGTGGCTTTAATTGACTTAAAAGTTTTCTTGTAGCTCTTTTAAATATGTTTCATAAGGCTTTGCTTGCATCATTACACCTGCATATTTAAGATACTTATACGAAGAAGCCCATACCATAAAACCAATAATTGAAACGCCTGAGCCAACTGAACTAATAGCTATCGCAGCCACAGGCTCTTCTACAAGAAAGAGACTAATCACGCTTACTGCAGAACCGAGTAACGAAGTGAGAATACCCGTTTTAGCTTTATTCGAAAAAGTAATTAAACTTTCACTTAATGGTATTTCCTCATACTTTTTGAAACGATCCGAATTCTTTATCTCCGACAATTGAATCTTACAAATATCCTTTTCATTTACGTAAAAAAACACATTGCGACCACTTGAGAATATAATACCATTTGTAACTATAACACCTCCACCTTTTAAATAAAGTTTATTCGATTCAACCTGAGGTAATGTTTCTTGAGCATAATTAATAGTCCCAATAAAAAGAATAAAGAAAAGAGAAAGTAAATTATATTTCATTCTGCAAAGATAGATAAACACGAAGACTAATACTCCACGCTAAACACTTTCTCTATACTCCCATCATCATAGACATAAATAAGAAGTGTATTGTGCTTAAATGAAGTCTCACGACCCATCATATCAAGTATTTGGATGAGGCTCTTGGTAGTCGTTAATTCGTTTATTCCGACTGTCGGGTCATCACAGTCGTCATCGCAGTCTATACTGAATGAGGTTTGAGAGTCAATATCAGTCCAATTAGCTGTTGAATAGTTTACATCATCAACTTCAATACAAGTAAGGTTTTGGTTGCCCT
>Ga0228631_1000554_pt1 | contig 20872 bp, 20 predicted proteins | sample 39DmetaG_FD_183049 | JGI IMG/M metagenome (GOLD analysis project Ga0228631, IMG submission 183049) | Seawater microbial communities from Monterey Bay, California, United States - 39D | ecosystem: Environmental > Aquatic > Marine > Coastal | place: USA: California | collected 2016-09-28
TTAAAACATTTTTTTTATGTGTAAAGAGCATCTTTATTACAAAATAGAAAATGATTACAGAAAATAAAAAAAGCACAATTATTGAAAAGGTATCTAAAATTTCATAGTTGTTTTCTAAAAATAAACGTTTAGTTTCAGTACTATTTAAAAATACCCAAACCATACCCGCCAATATAGAAGGAATAAATAGTAGATAATGTTTTTTTAAGAAATGATTGGGCGTGTTCACAAAGTGATATACTGATAAATAAAGAAATGAAGGAATAAGGAATTTGATACTTTCAAGGACAACATCTATATCAAACCATTCTTCAAAAAAATATTCTCCAATTAAAGGAAGTGTAAATAGTAATGATATAAAACCAAAAAGAATGGCTAAATATCTATTCGCACTACAATTAATTCTATTACTTAATGAATAGGTTGCAAAAGCAAGCATTAAAGCTAAGCCTATTTGTATAAAATAAAAATACATATTTTTTTGAATTTATCAGTTCGTAAATAACTCAACGTAGTGTTTTTTTTATATGCTTGTTGGTTGTAATTTTTTGCAAATTTGCAATAAACTTGAAAAAGGAACTGTAGTAAATAAGTACTGTTAACTTAAAAGAACTTATTTACAAATGATGCCAATGGTTATTATTAGTGGCAAAACTACAACTACAATACTTGTGCCTTATTATATAACTGATAACTATTAAGGCAGTATTATCTTTTGTTTGTATTGTTCAGATTGACATGAATAGGTGGTTAAAGGAGTAAATGAGGCAGATACTTACAAATGATCTTCTATAAATTTTGAAACATGGTATTTATATTTAGAAATTACGGAGGTGCTCAAAACAAAAAAGTATTTTTAGAATTGTATTTAACAGTAGCAAATTTCCTGCAGGGAGCTTTTGAGATAATTTAGATTTGAGATACTATAAAAGTTGAAATTTACCTTCAAAAAATGAACTATACATTATGTATGTAAATTTATATTCGCTATGGTTTTCTTTTAATAATACTGCTCTTACTGAAGTTCTTTGAAGGCTGATTATGATTTGTCTTCTGAAAGTTCGACCTTTTTAATTATTTTAGCCCTTGATTCAATTATTCGGTTATGAAAAATTCAATACTTTTTAAAAAAATTGAAAACAAAACCATTGCTTGGTTTGAAAAAAATAATAAATATGTTATTTATGAACATGCGACCGCCAATATAGTAAAGCAACTTGAGAACGGTTGAAGTCTAAGAAGGATCCTTTTAAAGTGAATTTGAATAAAACTCTCCCAATGATTGAAAACCTAAGTCATTATTGGGATAAGGCGGATGGAAAAACCAAACAGAAGATTCTTGGTTGCATCTTTACTGAAAAATTCGAAAATTTCGATTTTGAGAGTTGCAACCACATTTTCACTCCAGAGATTAATTCTATAATGTTGGCAACCCATGTTTTAAAAAGTGGTAAAAATAAAAAAGAGGTCAAAAATGACCTCTTGTCTATGATGGCTCCCCCTATTATTCAAAGTTGCAGCACAATTTCTTCTTTTAACGATCCACTTAACTTAGACGATATACAATTCTCCTTCCTTTAAAATACTTAAGTAACGAGTGTAAAACTTCCTCCAATTGTGAGGGAAGTAGCTCGATAATCCCTTGGTTTTGAATCTCATGCTTAAACACAAGGTATTCTCCAATGGTGAATCATTAAGCAACTTAAAACCTAAACATGACTATTTGGAAAAAGGAGAATTAATAAAATCTTGACTCCTAATTTGTGTAAAAAAAGTTTAATTTTTTTTATATCTTTGTAAGTAGAATGAAACAAGCATCCCATAAAATAATGTCTCTGCTAATGGCTTTCGTAGTGTTATTCTCTACGATGTCATTTACTGTAAATATGCATTATTGTGGAGATACTTTAGTGGAAACAACTTTATTCAATAAAGCTAAGGGTTGCGGAATGGAAATGGAAAAGCCATCTACGGAAGGTTGCTCCATAACCAAGAAAAATTGTTGTGATGACAAACAGTTAGTTATTGATGGTCAAGATGAGTTAAAACTAAATTTTGATAAACTTACTTTTGAGCAGCAACAATTTGTAGCTTCATTTGTATATACTTACATCAACCTTTTTGAAGGTTTAGATAAAAATGTTTCTTCTTACGAAGAATACAAACCACCACTCGTAGTCAAACAAATCTTCAAGATTGACGAGACCTATTTAATTTGATTTTTAAACAATAGACTGTGTTATCCTATGACTGTATGTCGTAAGGATAATTTGCTGTATTCGGTGTTTTCGTAACACCATTGTCTAATTGTTTAATTATCAAAGCTAATGCTAAATAAAAGCATCAAATTTTTAATAGAAAATAAACTCGTTGCAGTTTTAATGCTTGTCCTTTTTATAGGATGGGGAACAGTAAACGCACCTTTTAATTGGGATACAGGATTTTTACCAAGTAATCCTGTTGCAGTAGATGCTATTCCAGATATAGGTGAAAACCAACAAATTGTTTTTACCAAATGGGATGGTCGTTCACCGCAAGATATTGAAGACCAAATCACCTATCCATTAACCACTTCGCTACTCGGTATTCCAGGTGTAAAAACCATTCGTAGTTCGTCTATGTTTGGCTTTTCAAGTATCTATATCATTTTTGAAGAAGATGTAGAGTTTTATTGGAGTCGTAGTAGAATATTAGAAAAACTCAATTCATTACCAAGTGGTTTATTACCAGAAGGCGTTAATCCTGCTTTGGGTCCAGATGCTACAGGTTTAGGACAAATATTTTGGTACACATTAGAAGGTCGTGATGAAAGCGGAAATGTAACTGGTGGTTGGGATTTACACGAATTACGAAGCATACAAGACTACTATGTAAAGTATGCCTTATCATCTGCAAGTGGTGTGTCAGAAGTGGCTTCAATTGGTGGTTACGTACAAGAATATCAGGTGGATGTGAATCCTGAATTAATGCGACAATACAATATAGGCTTACATCATATTGTAAAAGCGGTTAAGGAAAGTAATAAAGACATTGGTGCACAAACTTTAGAAATTAATCAAGCCGAATATTTAGTACGTGGTTTGGGTTATGTAAAGTCTATTTCAGATATAGAAAATGCTGTAGTCACTTCAGAAGATTACACAGCTATAAGAATTAAAGATATAGGTAAAGTATCATTAGGTCCTGCAACACGAAGAGGTCTTTTAGATAAGGAAGGTGCAGAAGTTGTTGGTGCTGTTGTTGTGGCTCGTTATAGTGCGAATCCAATGGAAGTTATCAATAACGTTAAAGATAAAATTAATGAATTAAGCGCAGGATTACCTTCAAAAGTATTGGCAGATGGAAGAACGTCACAAGTAACCATTGTTCCTTTTTATGATAGAACGGAATTGATTCAAGAAACTTTAGGCACACTCAATGAAGCCTTAACATTAGAAATATTAATTACCATTTTGGTTATAATGATTATGGTATTTAATTTACGTGCTTCTGTATTAATCTCTGGTCTATTACCTGTTGCAGTTTTAATGGTATTTATAGCAATGAAACTCTTTGGTGTCGATGCAAATATTGTGGCATTATCTGGTATTGCAATCGCTATTGGTACTATGGTAGATGTTGGTGTTATTCTTTCAGAAAACATCATTAGACATTTAGATGAAAATAAAGAAAAACTGCCTATAAATAATGTGGTTTACAATGCAACAGCAGAAGTTTCAGGCGCAATCGTAACTGCGGTAATGACAACGATTATTAGTTTCATTCCTGTATTTACAATGATTGGTGCTGAAGGAAAATTATTTAGACCGTTAGCTTTTACCAAAACATTTGCACTAACAGCTTCTATAATTGTAGCATTATTTTTAATACCACCATTTGCAGCGTTTTTATTCAGAAAAAAATCTATTAAAAGCAATTTGAAATATGTTTTAAATGGTGTTTTAATAGCATTAGGTGTCGTTGCTATAATTTACGGTTATTGGTTAGGATTGATTTTAATTGCTTTTGGAATTACAGCACTTCTTAACCTACAAAATAAGTTAACAGAAAAACAAGCTAATCTTATTAATATAATCATTTCTGTAGCCGCTATTGTGTTCTTATTGGCTGAATATTGGAGACCATTAGGCGTAGATAAAAGTATCTTTTGGAATCTCATTTTTGTAAGTATTATTTGCTTTGGTTTATTAGGTGTTTTCTCGTTATTCATTAAATATTACACAAGGATTTTAAGATGGTGTTTAGACAATAAACTATTGTTTTTATCTGTGCCTACGGCTATTGTAATTGCTGGTTTTTTCATTATGAAGAATACAGGAAAAGAATTTATGCCATCATTAAATGAAGGTTCTTTTCTGTTGATGCCAACCTCAATGCCACATTCAGGAGTAGAAGAAAATAAGCGAGTCTTACAACAGTTAGATATGGCTGTAGCAAGTATTCCAGAGATAAAAACTGTCGTTGGTAAAGCAGGTCGTACAGAATCAGCTTTAGACCCAGCACCATTATCAATGTATGAGAATGTCATTCAGTACAAACCAGAATATATGCTGAATAAAAAAGGACAACGTCAACGTTATAAGATAAATGATGATGGTTTGTTTGAATTGAAAGGTGGACGATTCATCCCAAATCCAAATAACACTAAAGATGTTACTTTGAGCGCAATTAAAAGCTCTCAATTAATAGAAGATAATGATGGTGAGTTTTACCGTAATTGGCGACCAGAAATACAATCACCAGACGATATTTGGAATGACATTGTTAAAGTAACCAAACTGCCAGGAGTTACATCAGCACCAAAACTACAACCTATTGAAACCCGATTGGTAATGCTTCAAACTGGTATGCGTGCACCAATGGGAATAAAGGTTAAAGGTCAAGACTTAAAACAGATTGAAGCGTTTGGTGTGCAATTAGAGAGCATTTTAAAACAAGCAGAAGGTGTAAAAGATGAAGCTGTTTTTGCAGACCGTATTGTAGGGAAACCTTATTTACTTATTGATATTGATAGAGAAAAAATTGCACGTTATGGTATTTCAATACAAGATGTACAAAATGTTTTAAAAATAGCTGTTGGTGGTATGGTATTAACTCAAACCGTTGAAGGTAGAGAACGTTATGGTGTACGTGTGCGCTACCCAAGAGAATTAAGAGCTAATCCAACCGACTTAAAACAGATTTATGTGCCAGTTGAAAAAGGCAGTCCAGTTCCTTTAAGCGAATTGGCAACCATAAAATACGAACAAGGTCCACAAGTCATTAAAAGTGAAGACACCTTTTTAGTAGGCTATGTATTATTTGATAAAATGGATGGCTTTGCAGAAGTAAGCGTTGTAGAAAATGCACAAGCCTTAATTCAAGAAAAAATTGATAATGGCGAATTAGTAGTACCAAAAGGTATTAATTATCAATTCACAGGAACTTACGAAAATCAATTAAGAGCAGAAAAAACCTTGTCGGTTGTTGTGCCTTTAGCATTAGCAATTATTTTCTTAATTCTATATTTTCAATTCCGTTCTGTAGGCACATCATTAATGGTGTTTACAGGTATTGCAGTAGCATTTGCTGGCGGATTTCTAATGATATGGCTCTATGGTCAAGATTGGTTTTTAAACTTCAATTTCTTTGGCGAAAACTTACGTGATTTATTTCAGATGCATCCAATTAATTTAAGTGTTGCTGTTTGGGTAGGCTTTATTGCACTTTTCGGAATTGCAACCGATGATGGTGTAGTTATGGCAACGTATTTAACACAAACATTCGATAGAAACACGCCAGATAATAAAAAGGAAATAAGAGCATCTGTTGTAGAAGCAGGAGAAAAACGAATAAGACCTTGCTTAATGACAACAGCTACAACCATATTAGCATTATTACCAATACTAACCTCAACAGGTCGTGGTAGCGATATTATGATTCCTATGGCAATCCCAAGTTTTGGAGGCATGTTAATCGCTTTGATAACATTGTTTGTCGTTCCAGTATTATACAGCTGGAATCAAGAATTTCAACTTAAAAGATCAGTAAAATGAAAAGAATAATTTTAATAACAATAGGTCTTTTGACTTTTACATTTTCAAACGCTCAACAGTTAGAAACACTTATTAATGAAGCTTTAGCGAATAGTCCTGAAATTCAAAAGTTTGAATTGCAATACAGCATTGCTTCTGAAAAAGTAAATGAAGTTAATACCATTCCAAATACCGAATTTGGAGTAGGTTATTTTATTAGCGAACCTGAAACAAGAACTGGAGCGCAACGCTTTAAAGTTTCAGCAAAACAAATGTTGCTTTGGTTTGGATCAATAGCAGCAAGAGAAAATTATGTAAGTTCTTTAGCTGAAACAAAATATGAAGATATTGTAATTGCCAAGCGCAATTTAATGGCTTCAGTATCACAATCGTATTACAAGTTATATACTAATATAGCAAAACAAAAAGTATTAACTGACAATATAGAACTCTTAAAAACTTACGAAACTATGGCTTTAACTTCTGTCGAAGTTGGCAAAGCTTCAGCAGTAGATGTGTTACGATTACAGATGCGTCAAAATGAATTACAACAATTAAAAGAAGTGTTGCAACAACAATTTTTAGCAGAACAAACAACCTTAAATAAACTTTTAAATAGAGAAAAAGAGGTTTCCATAGTTGTTGTTGATAAATTAAATATGCCTTCTGAAGATTTTGAAATCACTTTTGAAAATTTAGCATTACACCCTGAATTATTAAAATATGATAAACTATTTAAATCCATTGAACAATCAGAATTATTAAACCAAAAAGAAAGCAGTCCTATGATTGGTTTTGGATTAGATTATATAAATGTGGCGAAACGTCCAAAATTGGACTTTAGCGATAATGGAAAAGATATTGTAATGCCAATGGTGTCTTTATCAATCCCAATATTTAATAAAAAATATAAATCGAAAACAAAGCAAAACGAGTTACAGCAGCAGGAAATTACTGCACAAAAACAAGAACGCTTGAATACTTTGGAAACGCTTTTAGATAAAGCAATAAAAGAAAGAGTGTCTTCAAGAATAAGTTATAAAACTCAAACCAAAAATTTGAAGCAAGCTAATGATGCAGAGCAAATATTAGTCAAAAGTTACGAAACAGGAACAATTGATTTTAATGATGTTTTAGACATTCAAGAACTGCAATTAAAGTTTCAAATAAGTCAAATAGAATCAGTTAAGAACTATTATGTTCAAAGTTCAATCATCAATTATTTAAGCAATTAAAAACAAGTATAATTTAAAACAATAAAAATGAAAAATTCAAAAACAATCGCAACAATTTTAGTAATCTCATTAATAAATCTTACAATAATTTCTTGTAAAAATGCAAAAAAAGAGAATGCTCAAGACAGCATAGTTCATTCAGAAATGAACCACAACAAAATGGATAAATCCAATAATATGATGGATGCGAATTCACAAAATTCAGGTGCTCAAAAAGTATTGGCGGATTATATGTCACTTAAAGATGCGTTAGTGGCAACCAATAAAGATGCTGCTGCAAAAGCAGGTAAGAAATTAGAAAACACATTAAAAAATTTCGATGTGAGTAGCTATACATCAAAGCAGCAAAAAGAATTGAAAGACATTATTGCCGATGCTAAAGAACACGCAGAACATATTGGGAGAAGTGAAATGGATCATCAACGCGAACATTTTAAAGTGTTAAGCAAAGATATTATTGATATGATTGCCATAACAGGAACAGAGAACACGCTTTACCAACAATTTTGCCCTATGTACGATAAAGGGTCAGCTTGGTTAAGTTTGAATAAGGAAATTAAAAATCCTTATTACGGTAGTAAAATGCTGAAATGTGGTAAAGTGCAAAAAGAGATTAACTAAATGAAAATTGTAAAAATCATAGCATTGGTTTTATTGGTGTGTTTTGTAGGCATACAGTTTATGCCTACAAAACTAAACCAAAGTAATACTGTGCCAAAGACTGACTTCGTGTTGGTGAACAATGCCCCAAAAAACATAGGTACATTATTACAAGAATCCTGCTATGATTGTCATAGTAATAACACACAATACCCTTGGTATAACAAAATACAACCTGTTGCTTGGTTTTTAGAAGACCACATTGATGAAGGAAAGGCAGAATTGAATTTCAATGAATGGGATATATTATCTAATAGAAGAAAAGCGAGTAAACTACGCTCAATTATAAAGCAGATTGAAAATGAAGAGATGCCTTTAGACTCATATACACTTATCCATAAAGACGCAGTATTTTCAAAAGTTGAAAAAAAAATGGTTATAAATTATATGAAAGGGTTAGGTGATAGTTTGCAATAAAGTCCTGAAACGGGAAGGAAATACTGATTAATTGGTTATTAGCCCTTCCCTTATCAGGCACAAAACAAAAGAAATGAAACATATATATCATATTCACGGAATGACTTGCAGCGGTTGTCGTAGTCACGTAGAGGAAACACTTTCAAAAGTTGATGGTGTTTTAAAGGTAAATGTCAATTTAGAAAAATCAGAAGCTATTATTGAAATGGAGCAACACATCACTATTGAAACATTTCGAAAAGCATTAAAAGATGATGGTGGTAGATATAGTATCCATAGAAAAGGCGAACATCAACATACTAAAGAAGAAAAACAGGAACAACCTAAAGGCAAAGGAACTGGAACATTTTATTGTCCTATGCATTGCGAAGGAGACAAAACTTATAACAAAGCAACCGATTGTCCTGTTTGTGGAATGGACTTGGTGGAAGAAAGAAGTTTAACTACAACAAGTAACCAATTTACTTGTCCAATGCACCCAGAAATAATTAAAGACGAAGCAGGTTCATGTCCTATTTGCGGTATGGATTTAATACCATTAGAAGCAGATATTTCAGAAGAAGACAAAACCTATAAAAAACTATTAAAAAAGTTTTGGATAGCTGTAATTTTTACCGTGCCAATATTTCTAATAGCAATGTCAGAAGCATTAGATAATAATCCTTTATATAATGTTTTAGAACAAATACAATGGAATTGGATTCAATTTGCGTTATCAATCCCAGTAGTTTTTTATGCAACTTGGATGTTCTTTAAACGAGCTTACACATCAATAAAAACGTTAAACCTGAATATGTTTACCTTGATTGGTATTGGTGCTGGTATTGCGTGGTTATTTAGTGTGTTTGCGATGTTGTTTCCAGATTTATTCCCACAAGATTTCAAAACAGCCGATGGTAATGTGTTTGTCTATTTTGAGGCAACAACGGTTATTCTAACATTAGTATTATTAGGGCAATTATTAGAAGCAAGAGCACATAGTCAAACAAGTGGTGCAATAAAGGAATTACTAAAATTAGTGCCTTCAACCGCTACATTGGTAACTAATGGAGAAGATAAAGTTATTGCAATAGATAAAATTGAAAAAGGCAATTTATTACGAGTTAAGCCTGGAGAAAAAATACCAGTAGATGGTAGTATTGTAGAAGGACATATTAGTATTGATGAATCTATGATTACTGGAGAGCCTATTCCAGTAGATAAGAATATAGACGATAAAGTAAGTTCTGGTACAATTAACGGTACAAAGTCATTTATTATGAAAGCCGAAAAAGTAGGTTCCGAAACATTACTTTCTCAAATTATTCATATGGTAAATAATGCGAGTCGTTCAAAAGCACCTATTCAAAAATTAGCAGATAGAATATCTAAATACTTTGTTCCAATTGTATTAGTTGTTGCATTAATTACATTTATAGTTTGGGCTGTTTTTGGTCCAGAACCTGCTTATGTCTTTGCCTTTGTAAATGCAATTGCAGTATTAATTATTGCCTGTCCTTGTGCATTGGGTTTGGCAACGCCAATGTCCGTTATGGTTGGTGTTGGTAGAGGAGCACAATCTGGTGTGCTAATTAAAAATGCTGAAGCATTAGAAAAAATGAATAAGGTAGATACACTTATCGTTGATAAAACAGGTACGATTACAGAAGGAAAGCCTTCGGTTGAAAAAGTAATCTCAATTAATAATTTAAAAGAAGAAAGGTTACTTCATTTCATTGCTTCCTTAAATCAATATAGCGAACATCCTTTAGCAGAAGCCATTGTAAACTATGGTAAATCTAAAAATACGGTAATTACAAAAGTAAACGATTTTCAAGCTGTAGCAGGAAAAGGTGTAATAGGTACTATTGAAAACAAAAAAGTTGCTTTAGGTAATGCAAAGTTATTAGAGCAGTTTACCATAACGATTTCTAAAAATTTAGAAACTAATGTGGTTGCAGAACAAGAACAAGGTAAAACAGTATCATATATAGCAGTAGATAATGAAGCTGTTGGTTATGTAACTATTTTCGATGCCATTAAAACCACAAGTCAAAATGCTATTAAACAACTACAAGATAATGATGTTGAGGTAATAATGCTTACAGGAGATAATAAAAATACTGCAAAATCAGTAGCAAAACAATTAAACCTAAAACACTATAAAGCAGAATGCCTTCCAGAAGATAAACTCAACGAAATAAAATCATTACAGGAACAAGGTAAAGTGGTAGCAATGGCAGGTGATGGTATTAACGATGCACCAGCTTTAGCACAATCAGATGTTGGTATTGCAATGGGTACAGGTACAGATGTTGCAATTGAAAGTGCCGCAATTACATTAGTAAAAGGAGATTTACGAGGTATTGTAAAAGCTAAAAAATTAAGTCACGCAGTTGTTAAAAATATAAAGCAAAATCTCTTTTTTGCTTTTATATACAATGTATTCGGTGTGCCAATTGCAGCAGGTGTTTTATACCCAATATTCGGTTTATTACTCTCACCAATGATTGCAGCTTTAGCAATGAGTTTTAGCTCGGTTTCAGTAATAGCAAACGCATTAAGATTAAGAACTAAATCAATTTAATTATCAATACATTATGAAAGCAATAGTATCAATACTCTTTTTTGCTATACTAATTACTGGTTGCAAAAACCAAGAGCAAAAAAAGGAAGAACGCAACCATCAAGAAATAAAAACAAATAAAGAGGAAACGCCCCAAAAGAAACCGTTAAGCCCTCACACTTCGGCTATGGCAATGGTTGGCGATGCACATATTCATATTGACTATTCGTCACCGGGAGTAAGGGACAGAATCATTTTTGGGGGTTTATTGGCTTATGACCAAGTATGGCAAGCTGGAGCACATATGGCAACGTGGATTGAGACCAATAAGGATTTGGAAATTGAAGGAAAAACACTTCCTGCTGGTAAGTATGGATTCTTTACAATTCCTTCAAAAGATGAGTGGACAGTTATATTCAATTCTAATTGGGAGCAACACGGGAAAGATGAATATGATAAAAAGAATGATGTTTTGCGGTTTAAAGTACAGCCAGAAATTTCTAATGAAATAACAGAACATTTAGAGTATAAGGTCAATAAAATTAATGATGAAGATGGTAGTATTTCATTGGCTTGGGAAAAAGTAGATATCAATTTCAACTTTAAAGTAAAAGAATAAATGGTAAATAGACACACAGCATTAAAAATTAGAAAAACACATCGCTATTTAGGTTTGTTTTTAGGTTTTCAATTTTTGTTTTGGACAATTAGCGGACTATACTTTAGTTGGACAGATATTGACGATATACACGGTGACCACTTTAAAAATTTAGAGTATAAATCCAAATCGTTCAAAAATCTAATAAGTCCTTCACAGCTTGATATTTCAAAAGGTATTAATACAATAGCATTAAGAGATATTAGCAACACACCTTACTATTGGGTTAATGACAAACAACTCTATAATGCTGTAAATGGTAATCTTAAAAACAGTATTTCTAAAGAAGAGGCACTTTATATTGCAAAAAACAATATGAAAAGTGGTTTAGAAGTAGATACTATTAAACAAATTGATGAGGTAGGGAAGCATCACGAATATAGAGAAAAACTATTGCCAGCTTATGTCATATCCTATAAATCAGACGAAGCTCTAAAAGCTTATGTGTCCATTAAAGACGGAAAATTTCAAACAGTAAGGCATCGCAGTTGGCGTTGGTTCGACTTTTTATGGATGACACATACGATGGACTACGAAGGTCGAGATAACTTTAACACAATAGTATTAAGAGCTTTTTCACTTTTAGGATTGATTACTGTGTTAAGCGGATTTTTGTTATGGTACACATCGTCACCATCTATTAGAAAATTATTAAAGAGAAAAAATAAGAAGAAATGAAAAAATATGTAATCTATTCAGCAATATTGGTAGTTGGCTTACTATTAGGCTGGTTACTATTTGGTGGTTCATCAAATAAAGAAACAGAACATAATCATTCTGAAACAGCAGAAACAAATCAAATGTGGACGTGTTCTATGCATCCGCAGATAATGCAACCAGAAGCTGGCGATTGCCCAATTTGTGGTATGGATTTAATTCCTGCCGAAAGTAGCGCAGATGGTTTGGCAGCAGACCAATTTAAACTAACTGAAAATGCAATAGCATTGGCAAATATTCAGACTACGATAGTTGGTGAAAGTAATGTTGAAGGTAATGCCATAAAATTATCAGGTAAGATTGCTGAAAACGAAAAAGCAAATGCAGTACAAGTAAGTTATTTTTCAGGTAGAATAGAACGTCTTAATGTAAGTTTTACAGGTGAAAAAGTGAGTAAAGGTCAATTATTAGCAACCATTTATTCACCAGAATTATATGCAGCACAGCAGGAACTCATTACAGCAGCTTCTTTAAAAGAATCGCAACCTACATTATACAAAGCAGTCCGTAATAAATTAAAATTATGGAAACTCTCTGAAAAGCAAATTAATCAAATTGAAACTTCAGGAAAAGTAAAAGAGAATTTTCCAGTTTATGCGACAGTCTCTGGAACAGTAACCGAAAAATTAGTAGAGCAAGGTGATTACATTAAACAAGGTCAACCACTACTTAAAATTGCTAATCTAAACACGGTTTGGGCAAATTTTGATGTGTATGAAAATCAGATTGACCGGTTTAAGAAAGGACAGGAAGTTTTGATAACAACCAATACTTATCCTAACAAGGAATTTAAAGGACAAGTAGATTTTATTGACCCAATTTTAAATACCAAAACACGTACTGTTACCTTACGTGTAGTTCTAAATAATAAGAACGATGTATTTAAACCAGGTATGTTTGTATCTGCAAATATTGATGGTGTTAAGAATGAAAATAAAGAAACCTTATCGATACCTGCATCTGCTGTGTTATGGACAGGAGAAAGTTCTGTTGTGTATGTAAAAGCTAATCCCAATGAACCAGTTTTTGAAATGCGTAAGATTACATTAGGCAATCAAATCGGTAATAATTATGAGGTTTTAGAAGGTTTAAATAATAGTGATGAAATAGTAACCAATGGAACATTTACAGTTGATGCAGCTGCTCAACTACAAGGCAAGAAGTCGATGATGAATAAGGATGGTGGCAAAGTAATGACTGGTCACGAAGGACATTTAGGAATGGAAAACAATGCATCCAATAAAGAAAATGACCATACTAATATGACAGAACGTTTGGAAGTACCTAAATCATTTCAAAAACAATTAAATAGTGTTTATGATGGCTATATTAATTTAAAAAATGCGTTAGTTGAAGATAATACAAACAAAGTATCTCAAGACGCCAATACTTTATTAGACAATTTGAGTCAAGTAGATATGAAATTAGTAAAAGATAAAACTCATAACCACTGGATGTCATTGGCAAAAGAGATAAAATCTTCTGCAACTTCTATTTCAAAAACAACAGATTTAAAGCAACAAAGAAGCCATTTCAAACATCTATCATCGCATTTAATTAATGCAGTACAATTGTTCGGTGTCAATGAAAAAGTCTATGTAGAATTTTGTCCGATGGCAGATAACAACAACGGAGCATACTGGTTAAGTAAAGAAGAAAAAGTAATCAATCCATATTTTGGCGAAGCAATGTTAACCTGTGGAGAAGTAAAGCAAGTAATAGAATAATTAAACAGAAATAATAACAATTAAATTTTTAAAAATGAAGAAAGTAATTTTAAGTGTAGCTGTAATATTTGCATTAGGTTTTACAAGTTGTAAAAACGAAACTAAAAAAGAAACAGAAACAACAACTACAGAAGTATCAAAAGATATGGCAATGACAGACCTTTCTTTTGGTGTAAGAGGTAATTGTGGTATGTGTAAAAACACTATCGAAAAAGCTGCAAACGGAGTAGAAGGTGTAGCAAGTGCCAATTGGGATGTCGATAAAAAGAAAATTGATGTATCTTTTGATGATTCCAAAACAGATGCAATGGCAATTCATAATGCTATTGCAGTATCAGGTTATGATACCGAAAAAGTTGCAGGGAGTGAAGAAGCCTATAAAGATTTACCAGGTTGTTGTAAATACGACCACGAAATGATGATGAATCAGTCAGGTGAAATGAAATCGGAAGACCATTCAAATCACGACCATTAAGCGAATAATTTAAGAGTCTTTTTCGGAAGGCTCTTTTTTATTCCCCACAACCTCAATTCTTTGTTTAGTTGGGTTTAATCTACTTTACAGATGGCATGGAACCTTTGAAGGTGATGTGCAAAAAACAAGGAGACAACTTTTGGAGTACTGCGAGTTAGACACCTTCGCGTTGGTCAAAATACTGGAGAAACTTCGACAGGTATAAAACTGATTTTCTTTCAAAAAATTAAAAAAATTTATTTTTTAAAAATTCGAGTTTTACCAAAAAATTCCAAAAAAAATTTGAAATGAAGTACGGACCCCCCTCTGGGAAAGTCGAAAAAGAGTCTATTTAAGGGGGGATGTCGGAGGGAGTCCGGCCGGGGGGTCCCCATCATTCAAAACCTATGTGCCGATAGCAATGATTATGATCAACCAGTGACGGTGATCCTTCGCTAATTATTATCTGCACACAACCTTAAAGAATTCAAAGGATTACAAACTCAAACTCTCATACACACCCATCACCTCTTTTTCTCTTATTCCAAGATATCGTTTCGTTATCCCCATTGAAGAATGACCAAAGAGTTCCATCAAGAGAACAATAGACTGGTTACTGTAGTTGTTCAATTTAAGAACTCTATTTCCAAGTGTTTTTCGAAACATATGGGTAGATACATTTCCATCTATATGAACTTTATACTTTTTAAATATTTTTTTTAGGGAAACGTTCACCCACGATTTGTCAATTGGTTTGGTTCCATACCTATTGATGAAAATGAATTCATTGTCATCATCTATCAGTTGTTTTCCTTTGACTCGAAATATTATTTCAAGTAAATCCTGATTTAATTTTATTCGTCGAGTCTTTTTTGTCTTCTGTTCTATCACAGATAATATATCTCCCCGCGAAAAGTCGGTGTACCTTAATTTGAGTATATCCCCTATTCGTAACCCCGTGAATACCCCAATGGAAATTAGTAAACAGTATTTATAATTCCCATCTCGTTCCAATTTAGCAATTAGTGATTTAAAATCTTCCCACGGAATTGCACCGGTTGTTGTTCGTTGACCCTGTAATGACATTTTTCAGTTTTTTAGAAATTAACCCGGCTAACATAAGCGCAAAACTTCGATTATGCCGCATTTTTTAATAATAGTATAAGGTGTCGGAGTCTTTCAATGGGGTATAATCACTGCAACCTACTGCTGGTGGTGTTGTTAGACCAATTTCAGTAACTTATACTTAGTACAAAAGTATAAGCAGATAAGTTTTTAAACATATTTTAGGCAGAATAGAATTCTCGCGGTAGATTTCGGTTATGGAAATTTTTGGGTACATTATTATCGGAATAATAATTTTATACATTCTTGGATTTATAGTAAACCTATTTTCACCTTCTAATACTATTACTATTGAAGAATTGTCAAATAATGTAACGGAGTGGTTTATTAAAATGTATCCTCTTAGAAAGAAATTCCCTCGAATTGTTATCAGTGATGAATCTTCCGATTTTGCGGGTACTTTCACTTTTTACAACAACACGATTACCTTATTTACTCAGAATGTAAGTAACTATGAAAGTATTGTGGAGATAACTCTTCATGAACTTGTCCACTGGCGGGAAATAACCTCTCTTTCAAAGGATCAATTGTATGACAGACAACTTAAAGAGTTCGGATATGAAAACCACCCTCAAGAGATATGGTGCAGAGCTGTAGCTGCTGAATTGTCAAAACACTATATAAAACAACAGTTGGAATAATTTGCCGTAGATTTTTTTAAATAATGGTCCTTGATTGATTGATAAGTCAATACCCCCAACTTATTACAGCAATTAGATTTAATTTACTACGTTATTCAAAATCACGGATCCAATAGCCCCAGTCGAGAATTAGTGATCATTCCTTTAGGTGCTTTACATTTTTGAACAGTAAAATTTATTACGACAAAAAGTTACCAACTCATCTAAGAAAATTACCTTTTTTGGGTCTAATTTTTGTTCGGGTAGAAGATTTAATTTTTCTTTAAAAAAATCATTTAATAACTCCATATTAGGTGGATTATTAGACCCACAATTTGTTAAATACTTGTTGAAATATTCATACCCTAAATTATCCTTTCCTTTTAGCATCTTGTTTTAATTTATTTAATTTTTCGATTACAGACTCTCTGATTAGATCTGATGTTGTGTATTTTTTGTTATTTTCTTCAATCACACAATCAACCAAATTCTTGAATTGATTCTCCGTTAGTCTGACAATTACTCTTTTTGATTTTCTCTCTTTCATACAAATGTTTCCTTATAAATATCATAAAATTTAAAATCTGTCAGACGGTTAATGATTTTTTTTAATTAGTTGATTTATGAGTGCATCAAGATCAATTAGTTCCAAATCTTTCATATGACACCCGACGGTTTTTCTACTAACTCCACTTAATCTACTTATGGAAGATATTGTGTGTTTTTCATTTTCTTTGATTAATTTTTCAATAGCTGCGGCAATTTTCAACTTGGTTTTATTTTTCCTAATACTTCCATTAACCTTGTTGGCAACAATTGACTTCTGTCCACCGGTTAGATCCAAATCAGGATTGATGTGTAAACTCTTTTTTCGATTGTTTTGATACTTATAATGATCACTTTTGATATATCCATACTGCATATTGAATAAAGACAAAAGGTCCCTATAACTCATCTTGGGGTCAGCGCAGTTTCTATTCACATTGTAGACATACGCAAATATCCATTTGGGATGAGTTTCTGGATTCAGTTGAAAAAGTGCATGAATATAATAGGTATAGAGTTTTCGTTTATAACCATCTCTTATCTTTCTTGGTATTTTGATATCAATCCATGGAATAGTATCAATATCTATATCACTTTTATTAATGTATTTAGTTTTAGTAATTAGATGGTTATCAATCTCCGTTATGGATAAATACATTATCTCTCTTTCGGGTGCGTAGAACAGTGTATTATTACCAACAACCCTCTGGATTATACCCTGACTTACGCACTTTACCCCTTCACTCACATCTATACAAACCTCTGAGTTTACATACACATTAGGGTCGTAAGAAATGAACCAAACTTGAGATAATTTGAGAGCACCTTTATCCAATTGTATAGCATTAAAATAGTGTGATGATAAATAATCAATGATAGACTTATACTCGTCTTTAGATGTGACTCTATAATTTATTTTTACTAAAATTGACAATCCTCTTCCACCTGCTGAAATGCAAACCATTGAAACCACATCTTTATACTTTGAAATAAACTCTTTTTTATACTTCAAAGGGTCATTAAGATTATCAATATCTAAGTAGATATATCCAGAACCAATTTCGTAGTTTTTTACAAAATTTGTTCCCTTTATTGAATTGTACTTAAGTACACAGTTAGGATGACAGCGAACAAGTTCTTTTTTTCCTTCATCATACTCTACATCTCCTTTCTTATGGTCTCTTATGGTTTTATAGTCCCTGTTGTAGGGATTGTTTCTGATGACATTAATTAAGGTGTTAAAATCGATTGTTTTTGAGGGAGTGTTACTATAGATTTTACCCTTGTAAAAAGAAAACATAAATACAAAAACTCAATTCTAAAACTGATGCTGCAGCCGCTTAAATTGAGTTGAAACTAATTTATACGTATTGGGATCTAATCTGCATATTTACACCCCACGTATAAAAAATATAAAGAAATTAAATTTTAAAATCAAGCCCTTATTACATCCTGTCACGTGACAGGAGGTTGACTTTCTCGATTATTTTCTTTATAATTTAATTGATCTCCTTTTTGGAGGGAATAAACTAATCTGAAAAAGAATGATTTCAGTAGGATTAGATGTTGTTAAAACTGACAACAAATGAATATCATTATTAAAAATGTCCCACTTGAGACATTAGAACTACACCCAAAACTAACTGGGATAAAATCAAGTATAAACCCTAAACAATTCCAGAAGTTTTTACCATCGATTAGGATTTATGGGATTATAGAACCTCTTAAAGTCGTTAGGGAGAACAACAACTACTTCATCGTTGATGGATTTGTAAGGTATCAGACCGTATTGACTAATAATTTAGAAATTGAAACTGTACCTATACAAGAGATCTCAATTATTGATGCAGATGTTATTTTAGATTCATTACTTAGAAACACCCGCATCAAACGTTCCTATCTTGAGATTGCCAAGTCTGCATATCACTTACTTAATTTAATCGGAACCTCTCAGGGAAAGAAAAGAGTTGACATTGGACCCTTAAAATCAGTAGATGATTTTGGACAGGTATCAAAAGATAGATTTCAACTCACTTGTTCGATTCTGAGTTTAGATTTTTCACCTACAACTCTACGAAGACTGGTTAAAATATATGAGACCTATTTGAATGATGAATCGATGGGAACGCACTATTTTAATAGACTTGACTCTGGAGAAAGTATCATAAAAATATATGATATGACGTGTTTGTCATCTGAGGAAATTAAAAGAAAGGAAGACAGACGTTTAGAACTTGCAAAAGAGAAATTCGATTACGAAAAGAAGAAGCAAGAAATATATCACAAAGAAGGTTACGAACAAGCCATAAAGGAAATTGAAGAAAAGTCGGGTGAATCTGAAGAGATAACACTAAATGACCATCTGTGGCAAGAAAAAATTCAGAAGTTGGATGAGATTAGATATCGAATTACGATTGAAGATGAAGAAACTATTCAAACAATATTAAATAAGTATTAATGCGGCGCAGGTCGAATAATTTTTATAGCATAGCAAACATGAAAAAGAAATATATATCAGTAATCGATTTGACACATTTTTTAAGTATGTCCAAATCAAAAATTTATGAAATGGTAAATGATGGACATATTCCATACTACAAAATTTGTGGAACCATTAGGTTCAATATTGAAGAGATTGAACAATGGATTAGTAGCGGCTGCTACTTTGATAATGAAGATGTAAATCTACCAAGATTGTAATGGCAACCTTCAATATTAGATTAGACACAAGAAATAAACTTAAAGATGACAAATTCAACCTTGTAATAAGGGTTTTTGAACAGAACACTTTTGTAGATTTGAGGGTTGAACGTTTAACGCAGCGGCAGTACTACCGAATTTTTATTAAAAACGCCACTGATGAGACAAGTATTGAGTTTAGAAGAAGAACGAATGAGTTAAAATCCTTTGTTGAAGAACTGTATCATCAAATTGGATATCTCAATAAGGTTAGATTAAGAGACCAGTTTTATAGTAGGAGTAATCGACCAAAGAAATCACTCTTATTAAAAGATCTGTTTGAGTTTTACATCTCTAATTCCAAAAATAAGTTAAAGACAGTTAAACGTTTCCAATACACATTGAATGTGTTAGAAAAGTACAAATCAAATTTGTTGGTGACCGACATAACAGTTGACTTTTTAAACGAATTTGAAAGAGAAAGGATGAAGAATAAAATCTCTCCTGCAACCATTTCGGGAAATTTAAGAGACCTAAGGTGTATTATAAATTTCTTTAAACATAAAGAACCCCTAATTCCTGATAACTATCAATATCCGTTTGGAAAAGGTGGTTACTCAATAAAGAGTAGTTTCTCAACTAAAAAAGTATTGTCTGCAGGTGAAATAAACAGAATTTTGAACTTCAATTGCGACAACGACGACCTTATTTATGCAAGAGATATATGGGAATTACTATACAGGTGCAATGGGATCAACTTCATTGATGCGTTCCTTATGAAGTGGGAGTATGTACAGGGTGATTACATTGTGTTTTACAGACGTAAAACTGAGACCACAAGAAGAAATAATTTAAAACCTATAGAAGTCCCCCTTAACTCTTCAATACTATCTTTAATAGAGAAATGGGGGGATAAGAATAGTTCATACGTTTTTGGATTAATGAAAGAGGGTAAGGATGAAACGTACATGTATAACAAAGTCGCTAAAATCAAAAAGAGGATTAATAAATCTCTCAAGATTGTTTCCAAAGTTTTAGAACTATCGCTACCACTTACTATCAAAACCGCACGAGAAACATACGCTACAACACTTTTAAGAGAAGGTGTCTCCAAAGATGAAATTGGTGAGATGTTAGGTCATTCAAATTCGATTGTTACTGAACACTATCTGGCAGGACTTGAGAAAGAGAAGAAAAAGAAAATTAATAGTGTTCTCCCGCAACGCAACAGTGACAAAATATTTCCGCAAGGTTTACCGCAAGAATTACTTCAATCTATAGGAAAATACGGACTCAACTGAGAGGGGTATTAGTTTCAACCCCCAATAAAATGGGTTCAGTTATGGTCCTGAAAATCCTGTTAATCAGAGGGTCCTTGGTTCGAGCCCAAGAGGGGGAGCAACATATAATGATAAAACGGTTATACTTTTATGGTGTAGCCGTTTTTTAATTAAAAGACTTCGGTCAAACACCCT
>Ga0228631_1000555_pt1 | contig 20846 bp, 19 predicted proteins | sample 39DmetaG_FD_183049 | JGI IMG/M metagenome (GOLD analysis project Ga0228631, IMG submission 183049) | Seawater microbial communities from Monterey Bay, California, United States - 39D | ecosystem: Environmental > Aquatic > Marine > Coastal | place: USA: California | collected 2016-09-28
GTAATTATCTGTTTTTTTAACTAATTCCATCTCAGTTTCCTTAAAAATAATATTTTTTGTTATATTTGCTTTATTAGCAATATATTACAGTTTTTGATTAAACTGGCCCATTATTATAAGGAATAGAAAGTTTAATAGCTAGAAATTAAGTAGTTGTAAAAAATACTTACTATATTAATTATACTTTTTTAATTTATTACTAATAACTTTTATTTTTCATTTAGTTTTGATGGTGATTCCTCACCAACAATTAATGACAAGCTTAAAACCTTAGGATTTAATTTAGATCTCTCCTCGTTAGGCATAGATATTAAGCCTTTCTCACCTAGATAACCATCCTCACCAGATGCTTGATCACTTAAAAATTCTTCTACATATTCCAACATTCCCGGTATTACTCCAACGTGAGCATTCTTTATGTAAAAAAATAAAGGTCTAGAAATTGAGTATTGTCCATTTGCAATATTTTCAAAAGAAGGTTCAACACCATTTATGATTGCGCCTTGAACTTTATCAGCGTTTTGATCTAAAAAACTAAAGCCAAAAATAGCTAGTGCGTTTGGATTTGATACTAGTTTTTGCACCATAAGATTATCGTTTTCTCCAGATTCAATAAAATGTCCATCCTCTCTTGTAGTGTGACATTTTGCTTTATATTCTTGTTTATTTTTTTTCTTCAATGCCTCAATCCATTTAATTTTTTTGCAGCCACCTTTTTCTAATGCAAGCTCTGAGAACGCATCTCTTGTTCCAGAAGTAGGAGGTGGTCCCAGTACTTCAATCTTAATAGCAGGAAGATTAGGGTTAACATCTTTCCAGGTTTTATTTGGATTTGTGATAAATGTTTCAGAACCATCAGGATTAGGTATTTCTTTTGCCAATGCCAGATATAGATCCATAGTATCAATTGCATACCTTTTTGCAGACTTCGAGTTGGCCACTACAATACCATCGTAACCGACTTTGACTTCAGTAATATCCCCGACGCCATTTTTATTACAATTTTTTATTTCGCTTTTCTTTATAGCCCTAGAAGAATTTGTAAAATCTGGATGTTGTGCTCCAACCCCTGCACAAAAAAGTTTCATTCCACCACCTGATCCAGTAGTTTCAATTTTTGGAGTTTTGTAGTCAGTGGTTTTACCAAATTTTTCAGCTACCACTATAGCAAATGGGTAAACTGTAGAAGAGCCCACAATATTAATTTGATCTCTTGCAATCGCTGTTTGAGGTAAGACAACTAAAATTAAAGCAATTCCTAGAACTTTTCTTATCATTTCTTATATCTCCATTAAAGTTTGTTTGTGCGAATAGAAATATCTCATAGTAATGTTACATATTTATTAAGAAAAGAAATTGTCATAAAACTTTAATAAAATATTAAGAATATCGTAATATTTAGAAATTAATATCTTCCATATAAATCAAATTATGAATTAATATCCTAGATAATCTAGGTATTTACATAAATTTATTAATGTTAATTTAGGAGAAAAAGCATGAGATTAAAATTTTTACCATCAATTATATTAATGATGGCATTCATAACCCAGCCTGCATATTCTATAACAGAAGCAGAGTTTTCTGAAATGAAAGAGCAACTTCAAAATGCTTTGATGAAAATTCAAGCTCTTGAGCAGGCTCAAAAGCAACAAAGCTCTATCAATCAAAGTGGTGTTGTTAAAACTAAATTAAAATCAGGTTTAACAATCGACACATCTGGCGGTGGGATCAAAATTAAATCTGGAAAGCAAAAATTTTCAATTGGTGGACGTTTAATGATGGACTACGATTCAATGGATTCTGGGCATCAAACTGAAAACAAATCGTTTTCTGATATGGAGTGGAGAAGAACAAGAATCAATATAAAAGGTTCTGTAAATGATCATTGGTCTTATAAAGCGACATATGACTTTAATTCGGAAAAAGATTCAGCCAATTTACATGAGGGGTATATAAAATACGATACATTAAATGGCTTCTTTATAACCGCAGGAAAAACAACAGCTGACATGATGCTAGAGGAGAGGACTTCGTCAAAATGGATATCGACAATAGAGAGAAGTTTATTAAATTCTATGAATGCCAAAGTAAATTACTTAGTTGGAAAACCGGGTGATGGTGCTGGTGTTAAATTCGGTTTTTACGATAAAGAGAGTCGCATCTCTGCCGCACTTTCAGTGTTTGATGCCTATAAAAATGATTCAGATGATAACGATATGATTTGGCATACAACTGCTAGATTAAACTATTCTCCAAAATTTGGTAAAAGCGAATACGGTCATTTTGGGGTGACATATGGTATTGCTGATTATAAAGGCGAAGCGGCAAATGTTTCTCTGCAGCTAGGCATTCATCAAGGCGACAAAACTACATTAGCAGATGCAGCAGCAGGTGATATCACAAACATAGGTGTTGAAGCAGCGTACGTTAGCGGGCCATTCTCAGCACAAGCTGAATATTTTGATAATGAAACTGAATTAGAAAACGGTTCTAAAGGATATGAATGGGATGGATATTATGGTCAACTTTCATATGTAATTACTGGTGAAACTAGAGGTTATAAATGGAAAGGCGCAAAATTTGACAAGATTAAACCAAAAGGAAAAATGGGTGCTATTGAATTAGTATTACGATATGAGGATATATCGGTTGATGATACTGATGAGGGAACAGTAGCAGCAAATAAAGTTGATCTCGATAGAACGGTACTTGGTGTGAACTGGTATGTAACTAATACTGTGAAATTCATGGCAAATTATTCTTCTGTAAGCATGGATAATGAAGTAAATCCAGGAGGTACAACTGATGATCTAGATAGTTTCCAACTTAGAGCCCAATACGCGTTTTAATCATTAATCTCCTAATGATTTTATATAGCCGCTGTTCAGAAATGAATAGCGGTTTTTTTTACAAAATAAATTATTTTAGCGATATAATATAAAAACAATGGATAAAATAAATCACGAAGTCTTTAAAAATCTTTGCGTTGTATCAGCGCCCTCTGGAGCAGGCAAAACAAGTTTAATTAAAAAAATATGCTCGTCTGAAAAAATTTCAGTATGCGTTTCTGAGACCACAAGAAAGCCTAGAAAGGGAGAAATTAATGGTACAGATTATATATTTATTGATGAAAAAGAGTTTTTATTAAGGGTAAAGAAAGAAATTTATATAGAGCATGCTTTAGTACATGGCAATTATTATGGAACTTCTATAGATTCTGTTTCTCAATTATTAAATAAAGATAAAGTTGTTATTTTAGAAATCGATTATCAAGGCGCAGAAATAATAAAAATTAGGTTTCCGCTATCTAGACATATATTTGTATTACCGCCATCTTTAAAAATTCTTGAAAAAAGATTGCGAGAAAGAGGTACAGATACAGAAGATGTGATTTTAAAAAGATTGGAAAATGCAAAAATTGAAATTAGTAAGGCACAACATTATGACTATATTTTGGTAAACGATGATTTTCAGCTGGCAGAAAAAAAATTACTGTCATATGTGCTTGATACCGATATGACTATAGATGAGAAAAATCGCAAAGAACCTTTGATAGATAAGGATTTTTAACGTATCATCAAAGAATAATATTTAACAGATAAAGGTAGTTAAAATGGCTAGAATTACAGTAGAAGATTGTCTCGAAAAAGTAAATAATAGATTCCATTTGGTTAGAGTTGCAAGCAAAAGAGCAAGGCAAATAATGAATGGAAAAGAGCCAACACTTGAGTGGGACAATGATAAAGCTACAGTACTTGCATTAAGAGAAATAGCAGCAGGTAATATTACTGAAGAAATGTTAGACGAAAAGCCAGTTATCAATGAAGAAGATGGATTATTTGAACAAACGGAAATAGACGCCGAGATTGGCGCACTATTAAATGCAAATACTTCTGAAACTCAAGATGAAATAGAAGCAAAATCTGAAGATACTTTAGAGGTTGATGAAAATGAAGTTGAGGCTAAATCAGATAACGAAAATACAGAAAATACCGAAACACTTTAAACAGGATAGATATATGATATGGCTGAAAATTCAAATTTAAAAAAAAATAATTTGAATCAGCAAAGTTCTTCTAATCCTGCGCTAAATAATCTTTTAAAAAAATCTAAGTTATATCTAAAAACAAACCAAATTATCATGATTAGGGAAGCTTATGCTTTCAGTAATGAAAGTCATCAAGGACAGCTTCGCAAAAGTGGTGAGCCATATATTAACCACCCTTTGTCAGTAGCATCTATTCTCGCAGAAATGAAAATGGATGCTGTAAGTATCGTGGCTGCAATCTTACATGATGTTGTTGAAGACACGACAGCAGGAAAAGAGGACATCGAAAAGCGATTTGGTTTAGAAATAGCTAACATTGTTGATGGTGTTAGCAAGATCGATAAAAATATTAAATTTTTATCTAGAGATGAAGCTCAGGCAGAAAATTTTAGTAAAATGATGTTAGCCATGTCTGATGATCTAAGGGTAATTTTGGTGAAGTTAGCTGATAGATTGCATAATATGCGTACTTTAGATTGTTTGTCGAAAGAAAAAAAATTGAGAATCGCAAAAGAAACTTTAGAAATATATGTACCTATAGCTTTAAGACTTGGAATGAATAAACTCAGACTAGAGTTAGAAGAAATTTCATTTAGAACAATCAATCCATTCCGTTATAAAGCAATAGTAAAGGCTGTTGAGAACCATAGAGGAAATAAAATAAAATTCTTAGAAGATATTAAAGTTAAGATTGAGGAAAGGCTTAAGGATATCGACATAAAAGCAGAAATCTTTACCAGACAAAAAAACCCTTATAGTATTTATAAAAAAATGAAGAAGAAAAAACTTAGCTTTAATGCGGTTTATGATATCTATGGATTGAGAGTAGTTACAAAAAAAATTGATGATTGCTATAGAGTTTTTGGGGCCAGTCATAATTTATTTAAACCAGTGCCTGGAAAGTTTAAAGACTACATAGCTATACCAAAATCCAATGGTTACCAAGCTCTTCATACAGTTTTATTTGGACCAAATGCAATACCAATAGAAGTTCAAATAAGAACAAAAGAAATGGATCAATTTGCAGAATCAGGTATAGCATCTCATTGGCAATATAAGACGGGTGGGCATTCTTCAGCCCAAGCACATGCAAGGGATTGGTTGCAAAAAATCATGGAAATGAAGCAAAATACTTCAAACTCCATCGATCTTCTGGAAAATATTAAAGTAGACTTGTTTCCAGATGAAATTTATGTTTTTACTCCAAAAGGGGAAATAAAGGAATTGCCATATCGAAGCAGTATTATAGATTATGCCTTTTCAGTTCATACAGATGTAGGAAATAAATGTACAGCTGCAAAAATTAATGATTTGGATGTTCCACTAAGTACGAGGTTGTCATCTGGACAAACTGTAGAAATAATAACCACACCTCTTGGAAGGCCACACCCATCTTGGTTAGAATTTGTCGTAACGGCAAAAGCTAGAGCTAACATAAAAAGTTACCTAAATAATATGCAATCAGAGCAAGCATTAGATTTAGGATTAAGAATGTTGGACAAAGCATTAAATGATTATGGTACTACTTTTACAGAAATTCCATATGAGTCTATTAGAAGATTATTGAATGAATACAATTTGAAAGATGAAAAAACATTATTTGTAGAGATAGGTTTAGGAAATATAATACCTCATCTAGCAGCACAAAATATTGCTAATAAAAAAAGCTTTGTAAAGCAGAAGTATCATGATTTGGTATCGAAAGTTTTGGGTCCAAAAAAATATGAGAGTATTGCAATAAAGGGCACAGAAGGTTTGGTTTTAAATTATGCAAAGTGTTGCCGCCCAATTCCTGGTGACGACGTTCTTGGCCTCACAACATCAGGTAATGGATTCGTTGTTCATAGATCTGCTTGCAACAATATAAAGAAATTGAGAGCGCAAAAAATATTTATAGAATGGGCCGATGATGTTTCCGGAGAATACCAAACTCAGATAAGAGTTTTCTCTGAAAAACAAAGAGGAGTATTAGCTAATGTTGCAGGTGTAATCTCAAGACTTTCATGTAATATAGAAAATGTTAAATTTGACGAGGTTCAAAATCCATACGCATCTTTTGTTTTTACAATAGATGTTAGGAATAGAAAACATTTAGCAGACTTAATTAAAGAATTAAAAAAAGTTAAAAATATAAACAAAGTAATGAGGACGGTTGGATAATGACAAAAGAATATATTCACACAGATAATGCACCTTCAGCTATAGGGGCTTATTCGCAAGCAGTTAAACATAACGGGTTAGTATACTTGTCCGGACAAATACCACTAGATCCAAAAGAAATGATAATTGTATCTGACAATATAGAGCAACAGATTGAGCAGGTATTCAAAAACCTGCAGCAAGTTTTAACTGCAGCAAACTCTTCTTTAGATCATATAATTAAATTAAATGTATATTTGACCAATTTAGAAAACTTTTCGAAGGTTAATGACCATATGGAAAAAATATTTACTAAACCTTATCCAGCGCGCGCGGCAATTGGAATTAAAGAGCTTCCAAAAGAAGCATTGATAGAAATAGATGCAATTGCAGAAACTAAGTAAATTTTATGACTATTGACCTTTTAGATCTTAAAGGGGTTGGCGAAAAAGGGCTTATAAAATTAAATAAAATAGGTATCAGGACTATAGAAGACCTTTTATTTCACTTACCAATAAGATATCAAGATAAAACAAAGATAGCACAGATATCAAACTCAGCAGTAGGAAATAAATATTACTTTGAAGGAACTATAGAAAAATCAAATATCATATTCTTTAAAAAAAGAATGTTTTTAGTAAGAATCTCTGATGAAACTGGTTTTATACAGCTGAGATTTTTTTATTTCAACAAAAGTCAAATGAAAAATTTTTCTGTAGGTAAAAAAATTAGGTGTTATGGTGAATTAAGAGAAGTAAATAATGTTAAAGAAATGATTCATCCTGAGTGTGAATTCTTCGAAAGTAACGAAATCCCAGAATTGAATAAATTTTTAACACCCGTATACCCAATAACAGAAGGTTTATATCAGTTTAGAATAAGAAATTTTATTCAACAGTCTCTGGAGTTATTGAAAACAAAAAAAATATACTTTCCTGAAATTCTGCCAAAAAAAGTTTTAGAAAAATATAATCTTATTGATATAAATACAGCTCTTCTTAATATTCATAATCCAGACAGCGATACAAGCTATGAAGAGCTTATAACTAATGAAAATATAAATAAAAAAAGACTAGTTTTTGAAGAGTTGCTAGCTCATCAATTAATCTTTAAAAGAATAAGATCTTTTAATAGCAAATTATTATCTTTTGAGTTAAATAATGATGAAAAACCAATAAAAAAACTTATTAATAATCTTCCGTTTAATCCAACAAAATCACAATTAAATGTCATGAGAGATATTATAAATGATATGCAGAAAAATACTCCTATGACTAGATTAGTGCAAGGCGATGTTGGCTCTGGAAAAACATTAGTCGCTCTATTTGGTGCTTTGCATGCTATAAGTAATGGTTATCAAGTTGCATTTATGGCGCCTACAGAAATTCTTTCTCAACAGCATTATCAGAGTATTAAGTTAATGCTTAAAGACTTTGATATTAATATTGCAATACTTTATAGCGGCATGAAAGCCAAAGAAAAAGCAATGACAATTGAAGATATAAGATTAGGTAATATTAACATTGTAATAGGAACACACTCTTTAATTCAAAAACAAATAAAGTTTTTTAATTTAGCCTTAGTAATAATCGATGAGCAGCATAAATTTGGAGTTCACCAGAGAATGACTTTATCAACTAAAGGAAAAAAATATGACACATATCCACATCAACTAATTCTGACTGCAACACCTATACCAAGAACTTTAGCAATGACACTATATGGAAACTTAGATTACTCAGTTATAGATGAAATGCCTAGAGGAAGACAAGAAATCGATACAATTGCTCTGCCAGAAGATAGAAGAAATGAAGTTTTAGAAAGAATAACCTCAAAATGTAAAGATGGAAGTCAAGTTTATTGGGTGTGTCCGCTAATTGATGAGTCCGAAGTAATGGAATGTAAAGCTGCAACCAATACTTATAAAGAATTGTGTTTAAAATTAAAAGATATAAATATTGGTCTTATTCACGGAAGAATGAAAATGCAAGAAAAAGAAAAAGTGATGAATGATTTTAGAAGTAAAAAAATTGATCTTCTTGTTTCAACTACGATTATTGAAGTTGGATTAGATATTCCAAACGCAACCGTAATAATTATAGAAAATTCTGAAAGAATGGGTTTATCTCAACTTCATCAATTAAGAGGAAGAGTTGGAAGAGGAGAAAAAAAAAGTAATTGTATTTTAATTTATAAATCTGGATTGAGTGAAATTGCAAAAAATCGTATAGATATTTTAAGAAGATGTAGAAACGGGTTTGATATTGCAAAGGAAGATCTTGATATAAGAGGGCCAGGAGAAATATTAGGAAAAAAACAAAAAGGGGATATAAATTTTAAAATTGCAAATATCGCTAGAGATCATAAATTTATAAAGGATACAAAAGAGTGCTCAAATATTATTTCAAGTGATACTTCAGAAAAACTAGCAAAAAGATGGATAAATGAAGAAATAATAATTGGAAAATCCTAACTTAATATTGTTTTTAACATCGCTTGATTCGTTGGATTCTCAGAAATTAAAATTTTATTTTTAGGGAAAAATTCTCTTATTTTATAGCCTATTCTTTCATTGCCAGATATAAAAACAATATCTATAGAAATTTTAAATTTTAAGATCTTTTGGGCCTCTAGAAAATTATTAAGTACCTCAACACTAGTAATGCAAATATGAGTAAAATCAGGCATAGTATTTAGGGTTAACTTATCAAGATTTTCAGGAAAATTTCTGCTGTATGTATTTACGTCATCATAGACGAAGTTATCTATAGACAATTTATCGTGCAAATGAGTTCTGCCACCAAGACCTTTAATAATAATATATTTAGGGTTCGCAATATTTTGTTTTTTTATTTCTACTAAAAGAGACTCGCTGGAAAAATCTGAAGATGGGACTATATCAACATTAATATTATACTTATTGAGCAAATATTTTGTTGATTCACCAATTGCAGCAATAGTTTTTGCATTAAAATCTAAATTTTCTTCTAAACCTTCTAATAGAGAAGTTACAGAATTTTGACTTGTAAAAATTATGCAATTTGATTCCTTAATATTATCTATATCTGTTTTTTTAATTCTAATATTTTTTATGCGTATTAATGGGAATATGGAATTTTTAATGCCTTCACAATCTAAGAGAGAAGAAAATTTTTTTGATTGTTCAATTTGTCGTGTTATTAATACATGCATATTATAATAAGTTTCTAGCTCCCTTTTTTTCCAATCCTATTGCAACACTCAAACCTATTTTATTTGAATCTTTAATGCTCCCAGTCTCTTTATGATAAATTTTTTCACTTCCATCTATTGAGCCTATCATTGATGATACAATAATATTATTGTTATCAATTACAGCATTTGCTGCAATTGGAGTACTGCAGCTTGCATTAAAGTATTCACTAATTTGTCTTTCTGCATTTACGCACAAGCTTGTACTCTTATGATTTAACTTATTGATTAATTGATTTAAAATATGATTGTCTTTTTTTAATTCTATGCCAATAGCTCCTTGGCCAATCGCCGGAACCCATAAATTTTTTTCTAAATATTCAGAAATTTTTGTTTCCATACCTAGTCTTTTTACACCAGCTGCTGCTAAAATTATACCGCCTACCTCGCCATCAAAAACCTTTTTTATACGAGTATCTATGTTCCCCCTCATATCTGATATTCTAATATTTGGATAATCGCATTTTAAATTACATATTCTTCTAACGCTTGATGTTCCAATAGAAGCATTTTCATTAAATTCTGACAAGGATCTGTAGTCTTTAGAAATAAGTACGTCTCTAGAGTCCTCCCGTTTTAAAATTGCATTTATGTGCAAATCTTCATGAAGAGTCGCAGGCATATCTTTCATTGAGTGAACAGCTATATCGCAGCTCCCTTCAAGTAAAGCCTGCTCTAACTCTTTTAAAAATAATGACTTACCTCCGATATCATACAATGGCTTATCTAGAATTTTATCGCCAGAAGTTGTTATTTTTACTAGCTCAATATTAATTGAATTATCAATATCTTTGATTAATTCGCTAACTTTCATAGCTTGCCATAAAGCAAGAGGGCTTTTTCTTGTGGCAATTCTTATAATTTTTGGCATTAAACTTTCGTCCATATTGTCAACTTAATGTTATACTGATTTTAATTATAATAGATAGTATTTCACAATGACAAAGAATACAAAAAAACCTTGGCAGGGAAGATTTTCTGGAGAAACTGATAAATTTGTTGAAAGTTTCACATCTTCTATCGCCTTTGATAAAAGACTATATGAATATGATATACAAGGTTCTGAAGCGCATTCAATGATGCTAAATTCTATAGGAATACTTAGTGATAAAGAATTGAAAGATATTCTCTCTGCACTTGAAAAAATTAGAGAAAAAATTGAAAAAGACGGTGTTGTTTGGAAAGACTCATTAGAAGATATTCATATGCATATAGAGCATGAACTTATTGAGATGATAGGCGATACAGCAAAAAAAATTCATACAGGCAGATCAAGAAATGATCAAGTCGCAACTGATATTAGACTCTATGTAAGAAATGAAATTATAAATACCCACGAAAGTATTATTATCTTGCAAAAAACACTAATAAAATTAGCAGAAAAATACTCTAAAAGTATTATTCCGGGTTTTACGCATCTGCAAGTAGCACAACCAGTGACATTTGGTTTTATTATGATGTCATGGTTTTTCATGCTCGAAAGAGATAAGTCGAGATTTTTAGATAGTTATAAAAGAGTAAATATCTCACCTCTTGGTGCAGGCGCATTATCAGGCTCATCACATAAACTTGATAGAGAATACACTGCAAAACTCCTTGAATTTGATGGAATTACAGATAATGCTTTAGATAGCGTTAGTGACAGAGATTTTATTGTAGAGTTTATAAGTAATTCATCGCTTCTAATGTCTCATTTATCAAGATTCTCGGAAGAAATTATTATCTGGGCGTCGACAATGTACAATTTTGTAGATCTTGACGATAAAGTATGTACTGGTTCTTCTATAATGCCGCAGAAAAAAAACCCGGATGTTTTAGAATTAATAAGAGGAAAAACAGGCACTATTTATGGTCAGCTCGTTAATATTTTAACTATTATGAAGGCTCAGCCATTTGCATATAATAGGGACAATCAAGAAGATAAACCCGCTCTATTTAACTGCGTAGATACAATAATAATGAGTATGCAAGCTATGAATATCTGCTTAGAGAATTTAAAACTAAATGAAAAGACTACTAAAATTTCAGCCAAGAAAGGATATTCAACAGCTACCGATTTTGCAGATTATTTAGTTAAAAAAGATGTTCCGTTTAGAGACGCGCATGAAATTGTTGGAAAAGTTGTTGCATACGCAGTTAGTAAGAACCTTGATTTAGATGAACTATCTATTGAGGACTTTAAATCCGTTTGTGAAAAAGTTGAAAAAGATGTTTTTGAGTTTCTAAAAATTGAAGGCTCTGTAGATAGCAAAAAAACTGCTGGGGGAACCTCTTTTGAAGAAGTTTCGAAACAAATAAAAAAAGCAAAAAATATTATTAAAGAATATGAAGAAAAATAATTATAGTAAAAGAATATTAACTTATATTTTTTTTTTAATATTAATGGTTGGATGTGGTCAAACAGGTGATTTGTATTTGCCGGAAGAAGTAAATAATAAAATTAAGAAAAATGAACATAGAGTATAAAAACGAATCATATACTATTGATAATGTATCAGTTAGTAATTTAGCGGAGACTTATGGTACCCCATGTTTTGTATATTCTGAAGATTCCATATCTAAAAATTATAATGAAATAAATAATGCTTTTAGTAATAACAAAAAAAAAGTTTATTATTCAGTTAAAGCAAATTCAAACTTAAGCATATTAAAATTATTATCTGAATTGGGATCAGGGTTTGATATTGTTTCAATGGGAGAGCTAGATAGAGTTTTAAAAATTGGGGCTAGTCCAAAAAACATTGTTTACTCAGGTGTTGGAAAATCTGAGAGTGATATAAAAAAATCTATAGAACTTGGTATTTATTGTATAAATGTCGAATCATTCTCTGAGCTGGAAAGAATAAATAAAATTGCATCACAATTAAAAACAAAAGCTCCTGTTGCGATAAGAGTAAACCCTAATATTGACCCAGGCTCTCATGAATATATATCTACTGGCTTAGAATCAACCAAATTTGGTATCAATTTAAAAAATATGATGGATGCATTTATGTATGCTGATAAAGAAAATTTTATAGATCTTATTGGAATTGATTATCATATTGGATCTCAAATTGAAACACTTGGCCCATTTATAGAAGCGGTTTCCTCAGTAGCGAAAATAATTAAAGAGCTTAAAGCAAATAATATTAGTGTCGATTTAATAGATATGGGTGGTGGACTAGGTATTGACTACGGTAAAAATAAAGTTCCATTATTAAAAGAATATGGAGAAGCTCTTAATAAGGCAATTAAAGATAATAAACTTGAAGACTATAATATAATTTTAGAGCTTGGAAGAAGTATAGTTGGGAATGCAGGATATTTATTGACAAAAGTAGAATACATAAAAAAAGATAGTGAAAAAAATTATGTAATTGTTGATGCTGGAATGGATAATCTTATTAGACCAGCATTATATAGTGCTTGGCACAATATAATTTGCACAAAAACACATGAAAATAAAAAAAAGATATTATGTGATGTAGTCGGGCCAGTGTGTGAATGCGCAGATTTTTTAGGAAAAGATAGGGAATTAATTGTCGAACAAGATGACATTTTAGTTGTTACAGCTTGTGGAGCTTATGCATCATCAATGGCTAGTAATTATAATTCTAGACCTAAGCCTGCAGAAATAATTATAAAAAATAAAGAGGCAAAATTAATAAGTAAAAGAGAAGAAGTTAAAGATTTATATGCAAGAGAAATAATTATTTAAATGTTATGAATAAGATAAATTTTACAAAAATGCAAAGCCTTGGAAATGATTTTGTAATAATTGATCAACTCAAAAGCTCTTTCGTATTAAGCAAAAACCAAATAAAAAAAATCTGTAATAGAAACTATGGGATTGGTTGTGATCAATTATTAATAATAGAAAAATCAAATAAAAAAAATATAGCATTTAAATATAAAATATATAATAAAGACGGTTCTGAATCTGGGCAATGTGGAAATGGAGCAAAGTGTGTAGCACGATATTATTTTGATAAATATTGTAAAAATAAAAAAGAAATTAATATAGAGACAAAAACTAGCAAAATGACACTTCGTCAGATGGCAAGAAAAAAAATTGAAGTTGATATGGGGGCACCAATTTTTAGTCCAAAAGAGTTTATTAAGAAAAATAAAGTATTTAAATATAAAAATAGAAAATACAATTTCTATACTGTATCTATAGGTAATCCCCATGCAATTTTTATTATAAGCAGTATTAAAAAAATTAATATCAGAGAGTTTTCTGAAAATTTCAATAATAAGAATTTTTTCAAAAATGGAGTTAACATAAGCATTATCGAAAATATTAATACGAATAATTGGAGCGCTAGAATTTTTGAAAGAGGTTCAAATGAGACAAACGCTTGCGGTTCTGCAGCCTGTGCAATTTCAGCATGCCTCAAGCAATTTAATAAAAACATAAAAACAACCAATTATGTACATATGCAGGGTGGAAAAGCTCAAGTAAAATGGTCAGGAACAAAAGATGATTCAGTATATTTAATAGGTGAAGCATCTTACGTATTTGAAGGCGTTTATATAATATAAATTTTATGACATTAAGAGATAAAAATAATAATAATCTAAAAAAACTTACGGAAAGTGAAGTGCTGAATTTTCTAGCAGAAAATCCAAATGTAATAAGTAATAATATTGATTTATTTAATAAAATATTTTCTTTAAATAGAAATAATGGAAATGTAATATCCTTCGAAGATATTAGGATAAAATCATTAATAAAAGAAAATTTAAAAATAAAGAAAAAATTAAAAGAAATTGTAGATTCTGCAAAAAATAATAAAAAGATACAGGAAAAATTGTCAAAATTTTCTAACGAAGTCATATCGTTTAGAAAAATTAACCCATTAGTTTCATATATTGAAAATTTTATAGATAATGAATTCCCATCTATTACAATACAATTTAGTCTCATAAAGTTAAATGGATTTTCAGAATTAAATAAAAAATATTTATCAACAAATAATGATTTACTAAACTTAATTAATAATATTTTTCTCGAAAAAAAACCTATCTTAATAACAAAAGATTCTATTAAAAAATATTCATTAGAAAAATATACGAATAAAACAGATTCTTTAGTCTTATGCCCGCTTGGAATAGAGTATCCAATAGGCGTAATATTTGTGAGATACAAGAGTGAGATGATGGGTTTAGATTTACAATTTGATTTGTTAACCTCTTTAACTGAGACTATATCTTATACTCTGGAGCAGTTTATACAGAAATAATGCATGAAAATAAATTAATATGTTTATTAAAAGACTATATTTTTCATATTGAAAAAGTTATTAATTACTCCCCGAATACAGTTGTTTCATATCATAGAGATATAAACTCATTTTTCTCATTTTGTGAAAAGATAGGAGTTGATGAAATCTCCAAGGTAGATGATAAAGTAGTACGAGATTTTGTGTCTTATTTACATAGGAATGGCATTAGTCCAAAATCTATAAAGAGATTTTTATCCAGCCTAAGAGGTTTTTTTAATTTTATTTTAAAGAAAAAAATTATTAAAAAGAATCCTGCTGAAGGAATTAAGTCTCCCAAAGCAAATAAAAATCTGCCAGAAATTTTACAGCATGCTGACATAGATTTACTTGCAAGTTCTAAAAATAAAAAAGATGGTTTTTATAAAAATAATGATTTATTGATTCGTGATACAGCAATATTTGAGTTATTTTACTCATCAGGATTAAGATTAAGCGAATTATCAGGAATAAAATTTACAAATATAAATTTTAACGAACAAGTATTAAGAATAACTGGAAAAGGAAATAAAACAAGAATAGTACCTATAGGTAAAAAAGCCATAATTGCTATAAATCTATGGATTGATATTAGAAAAAAATATACCTGTGAAAAAAGTGATTTTTTATTTATAGGTCAGAAGGGTGATAAAATGTCATCTAGAAATATACAGTTAAGAATGAATATTCTAGCCAAAGCATCAGGAGTAGAGCAAAGATTATATCCTCATAAACTTAGACATACTGTAGCTACCCATTTACTTGAATCATCGGGAAATATCAGGGCAGTTCAAGAATTCTTGGGGCATGAAAATATAAGTACGACACAAATATACACTCATTTGGATAATCAGTATCTAATGACTGTTTATGATAAAGTACATCCACGATCTAAGAAAATTATTAAAAAGGAATAATATATGGCCACAAAAATACCATTAGAGATAAATCTTCATCAGCAATCTGCTTATCTAACACTTAAATATGAAGAGCAATCTTTTGACTTAGCTGCGGAATATCTGAGGGTTTATTCCCCATCAGCTGAAGTTATGGGGCACGGACCTGGACAAGAAAAACTTCAAGTAGGAAAAGAAAATGTTTCCATACAAAACATTGTACCTGTAGGCAATTATGCTATTCAAATAATATATGATGATGGTCATGATACAGGCATATATTCTTGGGAATATTTGTATGAATTAGGATGTGGGTATGCTGAAAAATGGAATAATTACCTCCAAAGGTTAAAGGAAGCTGGATATGAGCGAGTCAAACAGTAAAAATAACGCAAGTTTTGGGTATAAAAAAGTTACAGAAACAGAAAAAGTTTCTCTCGTAAATGGTGTTTTTACATCTGTTACAAAAAAATACGATTTAATGAATGATTTCATGTCTTTTGGAACTCATAGACTTTGGAAAAAATACTTTTTATTATGCTCAAATATAAAAAAAGGACAAAGAGTCTTAGATCTGGCAGCGGGCACAGGTGACGTGACAAAATTAATAAGCGAATCAGTAGGTCCAAAAGGCTATGTGGTTTCATGTGACATAAACTATTCCATGTTACAACAAGGAAGAGATAACTTAATAGACAAAGGAATATTAGAGAACGTTTCATATGTTCAGTCAGATGCTCAAGAATTGTCATTTAAAGAAAATAGTTTCGACCATGTAACAATGGCTTTTGGATTAAGAAATACTGCTAATATAAGTAAGGCTCTCGATTCGATATACAAAACACTTAAGCCTGGAGGGTCACTTCAAGTTTTAGAGTTTTCAAAAGCAGAAAAAATTATTGAAAAACCATATGAAATTTTTCTTAATAATTTTGTGCCTTTTCTAGGAAAGCATATTGCAAAGGATGAAGGAAGTTATAGATATCTAGCAGAGTCAATAACTATGCATCCGTCACAAGAAGAACTTATAGAATTGATGATGAAAAGTAAGTTTAAGAAATGTAAATATAACAACATATCATTGGGCGTTGTATCTATCCATAAAGGGTATAAATTATAAAATGATAATTGAAAAAATAAACAAATTCTTAAAAGTCGCAATTGAAAATAGTAATATAGAAAAAAAAGATTTTTTACCTTTAAATAAAAAAATTATTTCTATTATATTATCTAATACTCAAACAATTATTTATTTAAAATTCAATCAAGAAAATATAGAGATGTGCGAAAGTATTGAGGAAGAAGCAGACTTAATATTAGAGGGAAGCCCTATTGCTTTCTTGAATTATTTTAATAATTTTGGGGAAAGCCATTCCATTAAAATTTCAGGCAATGCTTCTCTGGCTGAAAGTTTCTCAAATATTATGGATAAGTTGAATATTGATTGGGAGCAAATTATTTCAGAATATACCAATGATGAATTTGCTTTTTATTCTTTTAAATTTATTAATTATATAAAAAATAGGGCAACTGAAATTGAAAAAAGTTTTTTAAGGAATTCAAAAGAGTACTTTAGGGATGAGACTGATATAATTCCACAAAAGAAATTAATAGATAATTATATAAAAGAAGTTGATGATCTGAAAAATAAAATAGAAGTAATGGAAGCAAAATTAAAAAATAAAAAATAGCATGAAACAAATATTAAGACTAATAAAAATTTATATTGTCATAATGAGAAATTCATTAGACAAGGATTTATTTAATTTTAGATACTTGTGGTTGATGAAGTTTTTTATAATTTTCTTTCCCAACCTTTGGTTTAGAAGTTCCTCTCTAAGTAGAGGGGAGAGAATTAGAAATACTTTTGAAGAATTGGGTCCTATTTTTGTAAAATTAGGGCAAACCATATCCACTAGAAAAGATTTACTACCCGATGACATTGCTGAAGAATTGGTAAAATTGCAAGATAAGGTTACTCCTTTCCCCGGGGAACAAGCAAAGGCCGCAATAGAGCAAGCATTAGGAGAAAAAATAGAAGATATATTTGATGAATTTGATATTAAATCTTTAGCATCTGCATCTGTCGCACAAGTTCATGCGGCAAAATTAAAAAATAAAGAAGTTGTTATTAAGGTCTTAAGGCCCGGTATAGAAAAACTAATTATTAAAGATATAAATTTGATGTACTTTATTGCTAGAAGTGTTGATAAAGTTTGGGAAGAATCAAAAAGATTAAAGCCAGTTGAAATAGTTAGTGAATATGAAAAGGTGATTTTTGGTGAGCTAGATCTTGTAAAAGAAGCTTCAAATGCAAATTTGCTAAGAAAAAACTTTACAGATTCTAATTACTTATATGTTCCGGAGATATATTTTGATTACACGAGAAAAAATGTTTTGGTGATGGAAAGAATTTTTGGAATACAAATTAGTAATAGAATTGAATTAGATAAAAATAATATAAATATTAAAAGGTTGGCAGAAAAAGGTGTTGAAATTTTCTTCACACAAGTTTTTCAGCATAATTTTTTTCATGCAGACATGCATCCTGGCAATATATTTGTATCTTATGAAAATCCGTCAGACCCAAAGTATTGTGCTGTAGATTTCGGCATCATGGGGTCTCTATCTGAAAGCGATCAAAAATATCTAGCTCTAAACTTTCAGGCTTTTTTTCAAAGAGATTATAAAAAAGTAGCTGAGCTACATGTTGATTCAGGTTGGGTAGGTGAAAATACCAGAATTGACGAATTAGAAAATTCAATAAGAAGTGTATGCGAACCAATATTTGAGAAACCATTAAAAGATATTTCATTTGGTAACGTTTTACTTCAGTTATTTTCAGTTGCTAGGCAATACGAAATGGAAGTTCAGCCGCAGCTAGTCTTACTTCAAAAAACTTTATTAAATATTGAGGGTCTTGGAAGAGACCTGTATCCAGATCTTGACTTATGGGTTACGGCAAAACCTTTCTTTGAAAAGTGGGCAAAGGATAATATGAGCCTATCTGCAGTTCTTAAAAAGATTTCTAAAAATAGCCCAAAATTTATAAGTGAGATATCAGATTTTCCAGAAACACTCTCATTAATAAGAAAAAAATTAAATGAAACCAAACTGCAGCAAGAAATTAAAGAGATGAAATCTGATATTAAGTCGTCGCGTTTTAAAAATTCAATATTATTTATGATACTTATGATAATGATTCTAATTGAGATACTTTAAAAAATGACTTCAGACTATAACCTTAACAGCCTCAACGAAGCTCAACGTGATGCAGTATGCAATCTATCACAAAATAGTTTGGTTATTGCTGGCGCTGGTAGTGGAAAAACTAGAGTTTTAATCCAACGTATTTTATGGCTTGTTGAGGATAATGAATTCTCTCCCTTTTCTATACTTGCTGTTACTTTTACAAATAAAGCAGCAAAGGAAATCAAAACTAGATTGTCTGAAAGCCTTAGTATTAGCATTGATAGTATGTGGGTTGGGACATTTCATGGTATATGTTACAGAATTTTAAGAGCGAATTATCAAAAAGTAGAATTACCTAAAAATTTTCAAATTATAGATACCGATGATCAGGTTAGAATTATAAAAAGAATAATGAAAGATAATGAAATTGATAATTCGCAAATTTTACCAAAGCAAGTTGCTTGGTATATTAATAAAAAGAAAGATCAGAGTATAAGAAGCAAAAAAGCAAAAGATAACGATTTTATAAGCATTCAATATAATAAAATTTATAGAATATACGAAGAATATTGCAATGCTAGTGGTTTAGTAGACTTTGGAGAAATTATTTTAAGAACTCTTGAGTTGCTTAAGACTAACAATGAGGTGAGAAAATATTATCATAGTTTATTCAAATCAATTCTTGTTGATGAATTTCAAGATACAAACACAATACAATATGAGCTAATAAGAGTTATGACTAGCACAGATACTTCAATATTTGCAGTTGGAGATGATGATCAATCAATATATGGGTGGAGAGGAGCAAAAATAGAAAATATTGATAAATTACAAAAAGACTATAAAGATACAAAAGTATTTCGATTAGAGCAAAACTACAGATCAACAGGAAATATTTTGAATGCGGCAAATAGTGTAATACTAAATAACGATTCTAGAATGGGAAAAAATCTATGGACCGAGGATAAAAATGGAGACTTGATAAAGGTCTTTTCAGCTAGTGATGAAATTGATGAAGCTAATTTTGTAATCGAAACAATACAAAACCACATTTCAGAAGATTTTAAAAAAAATGAAATTGCAATTTTATACAGATCAAATGCACAATCAAGAATTTTTGAAGAAAAACTTATAACCAAAGGTATTTCTTATAAGATATATGGTGGTTTTCGATTTTTTGAAAGAGCAGAAATAAAAGATGTTGTTGCCTATATGAGAATAGCGGTAAGTAACAATGATAATAATTCTTTTGAGAGAATTGTAAATACACCACCTCGTGGAATTGGTGAAAAGACCAAAAGTCTTTTAAGAGAATTTTCTAAAGAAAGAAATATTTCATTATATGAATCTATACCAAAAGCTATAGAGGAAGCAATATTTACAAAAAAAGCAGGGGAAGCTTTACTGCAGTTTTATAATTTAATTCAAGTTATTAAAAGTATATTAGAAAAAGACGATTTGCCTTATCAGATAGATGAAATAATAAAAATTAGTAATATTAAGTCCATGTATGAAAAAAATAAAACGGAACAAGCAAGATCAAAACTAGAAAATTTAGACGAATTAGTATCTGCCGCCCAGGAATTTTTAAATGTTGATACGGATGAAGACGAAACAATTCTTGATGCTTTTCTAACCCACACTTCTTTGGAATCTGGAGAAGGTCAAGGAAGCGAATGGGATGATTGTGTACAGATGATGACTCTTCATTCTTCAAAAGGATTGGAGTTTCCAGTGGTGTTTTTAGTTGGGCTAGAAGAAAATCTTTTCCCAAGTAGAATGTCTATTGAAGAGGACAATTTGGAGGAGGAAAGAAGGCTTTGCTATGTCGGAATAACTAGGGCTAGAAAAAAACTTTACATCTCACATGCTCAAATGAGGCGTCAATATGGTTCTGAAAATTACTGTATGCCATCAAGATTTTTAGACGAGATGCCTGAAGAAGTTATTGAGGAAATTGGATTTAGCCCCAAAAAATTTTTTAGAAGAGAGAATACCTCGATGCCGAAAAATAGCTTTAAGACTAATGTAATCATGGGCAAAAGAGTTATTCATAAAAAATTTGGAGAAGGCGTGGTAATATCAACTGAG
>Ga0228631_1000570_pt1 | contig 20639 bp, 26 predicted proteins | sample 39DmetaG_FD_183049 | JGI IMG/M metagenome (GOLD analysis project Ga0228631, IMG submission 183049) | Seawater microbial communities from Monterey Bay, California, United States - 39D | ecosystem: Environmental > Aquatic > Marine > Coastal | place: USA: California | collected 2016-09-28
TTAATTATATTTAAATAGTATAAGAACTAAATTTATATTAAAACCAAAAAATGTTTCAAACACTTTACAAAAAATGTTTAAATCTAGCTGCACATAAAAGTTCAAATTTCTATTTAGGTCTTGTATCATTTATTGAAAGTTCATTTTTTCCAATACCACCAGATGCAATGATCATTCCAATGGTAATTGCTAAAAAAAAAGAGTTTATTAAAATATTTTTAATAGCATCTATATTTTCAGTTTTAGGAGGTATTTTAGGATATTTAATTGGCTACCTGTTTTCTGATTTTGCAATGTATGTTATCGAATTTTATAATTATGAAGATAAGGTTAAAAATTTAAAACTAAGTATGTCAGAAGGAAGTGGCTTTATTGCTTGGTTAAGTATACTTTTTTTAGCGGGCTTCACACCTTTGCCCTATAAAGCCTTCACTATAGCAAGTGGCTTAATTGCTTTCAATCTGCCAGTTTTTATAATTGTTAGTTTAATTTCAAGAAGCCTTAGATTTTTTATTGTTGCATTTTTATCCTATAAATTTGGAGAATTATTTACTGAATATATGAACAAACATGGATCAAAATGGTTTACTGCTATAGGAATTTTTATAGTTATAATATTCGTATTTGTATATTTAGTTTTAAAATTTAATGGTTAAAAACAATAAAAATTTATTAATAAAGCTTATTCTTTTAATCAGTATTATTGCTTTAATATCCGCATTCTTTATAGAATATATTCTTGGTCACCAACCTTGTAATCTTTGTATATTAGAGAGAATTCCATATTTTTTAGCAATAATAGTAATTTTACTAAATTATAAATTTATTGAATTTGAAAAATTTTTTATACTTTTTCTAACAATTATATTTTTATTTGGCACTGTATTATCGCTATATCACTTAGGTATTGAACAAGGTTTGATTCAAGAGTCGTTAGTTTGTGACCTAAAAAGTGGATCAAATTTATTGTCAAAAGAAGAAATTTTAAAGCAATTACAAGAAAAAAGTGTTAGCTGCAAAGATGTAACATTTAAAATGTTTGGATTATCACTTACAAGCTATAATATTTTAATATCTATACTAATTACATTTAGTGCTGGAAAAATTTATTTTAATTATGACAAAAATTAATAAAAAAAAAATTGAAGAATTTATAAGAGTTGACCACGCTGGAGAGCGAGGAGCTATCAAGATTTATGAAGGACAACTACTAGCTTTAAATACTTTTGTAAAAGATGAAAATCTTAAAAAAACTATTGAAGATATGAAAGAGCATGAAAAGGAACATTGTGAATTTTTTGAAAATGAAATTAAAAAAAGAAATATTCAACCAACAAAATTTTTACCATTATGGGATTTATTAGGTGTTGGCTTAGGCTTCGGCTCTACATTATTGGGAAAAAAAGCTGCTATGCTGTGCACTGCTTCTGTCGAAGAGGTTATAGATAAACATTATTTAAATCAAATTAATCAACTTGATATTAACGAAAAAGACTTAAAAAAGAAGATTACAAAATTTAGACAAGATGAGATAAATCATAAAGATATAGCTTACGATGAAGGTGCCACAAAAAAAGGTCCTTACTTTTTATTAGACAAAATTATTAAGACAGGCTCAAAAATTGCAATAAATATTTCTGAAAAAATCTAGGCTTCTAACTCAACATCCCAGTATAAATAATCCATCCAGCTTTTATGTAAATAATTAGGTGGAAAATTTTTACCATTTTTATGCAGATCTTCAGTTGAGGGACGGTAAGGATATTGATTAAGCTTCATATCTGAGTTTTTTAATAATTTACCACCTTTTTTTACATTGCAAGCAGAACATGCTGTTACAACATTATCCCAATTAGTTTCGCCACCTTTTGATCTAGGCAACAAATGATCAAAAGTTAGTTCCTCACCACTTCCACAATATTGGCAAGAAAACTTGTCTCTCAAAAAAACATTAAATCTTGTAAAGCTAGGCCTTGTTTGTGGAATTATATAATCTTTCAATGCAATAACACTTGGTAATTGCATATCAAACGAGGGACTTCTTATAACTCTGTCATAATTGCTTACAATTATCACCCTATCTAAAAAAACTGATTTTACTGTATCCTGCCATGACCATAAAGATAAAGGATAATAGCTTAATGGTCTATAATCGGCATTAAGAACTAACGCTGGACACTTTTCTAATGAAACATTTTGTTCAATAAAATTATTCATTAAGTATTTTTAACTTACTTAAACAATTTTATCAATAATAAGGGATGTTAATTTTTTTTTAAAATATAATTAAGAGCTGTACTTGAAGCTTCCATAGGAATATGATGATCACAATTTTTTATCAAAAGTGTTTCAACATCAACATTGTTTCTAATTAAAAAATCTTTTGCTTCTAAAAGATGTGTTGAGGGTACAACTTGATCTGCGTCACCATGAATCAATAGAGTATCAGTAGAATTTTTAATTCTTATTTTTAAATTATCTTGATTAATTATTTTTCCAGAAAATCCCACAATACATGAAAATTTTTCTTCAGATGTTAATCCAACATTTAATGACATCATACAACCTTGGCTAAAACCTGATAAACATATCTGATTATTTTTTAGGTTAAATTCTTGCTTGATCTCATTAATAAATAATTTAATTTTTTCCTCAGCCTTAATTGATTGATCAAGTATATAATCCGTATCATCTTTGGTAAGATCAAACCATTGAAATCCAGATGGATTTATAGGGCAAGTCTCATGTCCATTAGGACAAATAAAAACTGTATTTGGCATATGCCTTTTCCAGTTTAAGGTTAACATACTTATATCTTTCCCATCACCACCATATCCATGAAGCAAAATAATAGCATGCTTTATTTCTTTTCCTTCTTCAGGCTTAATTATTATTGAATCTAGGCAAAATGTCATAGTTAATTAATTATGGTTTTTATTTTTCTAAAACAAACTACAGTATTTACATGATTTCAGGAATATTTGTTAAAATCCTTTCTATTGTTCTTTTGTTAGCAGTAGGAATTGTTTTAATTTTAGGGATTGGTACTCTTTTTAAAGGAGGAGAAACCAGCAAAAAATATTCCAATAAACTAATGCAACTAAGAGTTCTTCTACAATTTGTAGCAATACTAGTTTTAATAGGGTTTGCTTATTTTTTTAAAAACTAATTATAAGTTTTTAACCAATTTATAAATATTTGATCGTTAAAGTCTATTGAGCCCATAATTCTTGCAAACTCTTTTCCATCTTTATCAATAAGAATTGAAGTTGGAACTCCACGCAGAGTAAATGTTTTTGCCAGAGTTGTCGGCGCGTCAAAATATGGGTCAAAGTTTTTAATATTCAAATCTTCAAAAAAACTATCAACTTTTTTTTTACTTTCTTGAGATATATTGATTGCAAAAATTTTTAAATTACTCAAATTTTGATTTACTTGAAGTCTATCTAATGATGGCATCTCCTCTTTACATGGCGCACACCATGTTGCCCAAAAATTTAATAAAAGTAAATTTCCATTAAATTCTTTGATATTAATCTTTTTATCATTTTTATCTAAAAAGATTACGTTATCATAGACTTTTAGGTCTTTATGAATGACAATATTTTTTATTTCAGATACATCATTAGCAAAGACATTAGTTGTCAAAAAAATAAATAATATTAAAAATCTCATGTTAAATAGTTATAATTAAATATCATGGCAAAAAATAAAAACAACCAAGCAATCTGGAATACTCGTATAAAAAAAAAGGCATCATCTTTATTTCAAAAAGTTGGTAATTCAATCGATATAGATAAACGACTTTATAAAGAAGATATTCAAGGTTCTATTGCTCATGTAGAGATGTTGTTCAAACAAAAAATAATATCTTTTAAAATTAAAAATAAAATTATTTATGGTCTTACAAAGATAGAGAAAGAAATTTCAAATAAAAAATTTGAGTTCAATAAAAAATATGAAGATATTCATATGAACATAGAAAAAAGACTTTTCCAAATAATTGGTGAAGAAGCAGGTTATGTTCATACAGCAAGATCAAGAAATGATCAGGTAATTACAGACTTTAAAATTTGGATAAAATCTTCAACTAAAGAAATAAATCTTAATTTAGATAAAGTAATTAAAAGTACATTAAAATTAGCAGAGAAAAATATAGATACTATTATGCCAGGTTTTACGCACCTCAAAAATGCTCAAGCTATTTCATTTGCTCATTATTTAATGGCTTATGTTGAAATGTTTAATAGAGACAAAAAAAGATTCACAAATAATTTGGAAAGCTTAGATGAAAATCCTTTGGGAGTAGCTGCGCTCACTGGAACTTCTTTTAATATAGATAGAAATTATACTAGTAAAAAACTTGGATTTAAAAAACCAACAAACAATTCAATTGATACTGTCTCTGATAGAGATTTTGTTTTAGATTTTTTATATAGTGTCTCTGTTTGTTCAATGCATATATCAAGAATTGCAGAAGAACTTATTATCTGGAGTTCAGATGGTTTCAATCTAATCAACCTCTCAGACAAAATTGTAACTGGGTCGTCAATAATGCCTCAAAAGAAAAACCCTGATTTATTAGAATATTTGAGAGGAAAAACTGGAAGTAGTTATGGAAATTTATTTTCAATGCTTACAATTCTGAAAGGTCTACCACTATCTTACTTTAAAGACCTTCAGGATGACAAAGAAATTGTATTTAAATCTAATGATACTTTAATCAATTGTCTTAAAATTTTTGATGAAATATTAAAAAATTCTAGCCCTAACAAAAAAAAAATGATTGAGCTTGCAAACTATGGCTATATTACTGCAACAGATTTGGCAGACTATCTTGTCAAGAATCACTCAATGTCTTTCAGAAAAGCTTATCAAAAAACAGCGTCTGTTGTTAATTTAGCTGAAAAAAAGAAAAAGAAACTCAATGAACTAAGCTTAGAAGAATTAAAAAAAATTGAACCAAAATTAACTAACGATGTTTTAAAAGTGTTTGATTTAAAGAATTCTGTAAATTCAAAAAAATCTTATGGAGGAACAGCTTTTGATAATATCAAAAAAATGATAATGAAATATAAGAAACAAAAATGATTAAAAAAATTACCTTTATTTTTCTAGTTTGTTGTTTACTAGCTTCTTGTGGAAAAAAAGGAGACCCTGAATACAAAGACCCAGAGCAAAAAGTTGAAAAGATAATACTCCTTAAAAATAAGGCTTAATGAAATACATCAAAAAAAAACTAACAATTGATAAAGTAAAAATAGAGGATATTGCTAAAAAATTTGGTACCCCGTCTTATTGTTACTCTTATTTTGAGTTAAAAAAAAATATCAATAATTTTAAAAAGAATTTTAAATCCTTTTCACCCTTAATTTGTTTTGCAATTAAATCAAATACAAATGTAAATTTAATTAAAGAGATTCAAAAATTTGGTTTGGGGGCAGACGTTGTGTCTATGGGAGAACTTATGATGGCTCTTAAGGCTGGCATTGACCCAAAAAAAATTGTCTTTTCAGGTGTTGGCAAAACATCAAATGAAATAAGTTATGCAATTGATAAAAAAATATTATTAATAAATGCAGAATCTAAAAGTGAAATAAAAGAAATTGATAGAATAGCTAAAATAAAAAAGAAGAAAGTACAAATTGGTATCAGACTTAATCCCAATACAGACGCAAAAACTCTTAGTCAAATTTCAACTGGTAAAAAAGAAAATAAATTTGGCGTGAATGAAAAAACATTTTTAGAACTAGTTAACTATTGCAAAAACTCTCAAAATGTTAGTTTAGAATGTTTAAGCGTTCATATTGGAAGTCAAATATTGGACCATAAGCCTTATGAAAAAATGCTTAATGTAGTTGATAAAATCATTGCTAAAACTAAACATAAATTTAAATTTATTGATTTAGGTGGTGGGATGGGAATTGCTTACAATGACAACAGTAAAAAACTAAATTATAGCAAATATAATGTTGCAATTAAAAAATTTTTAAAAAAACATAACTCAAAAATAATTTTTGAGCCAGGAAGGTCTATAGTTGGAAATATCGGTTTTTTAATTTCTAAAGTTATTTACATTAAAGAAAACGATAAAAAAGATTTTATTATATTGGATGCAGCTATGAATGATTTGATGAGACCAGCCCTATATGGAGCTCATCACAAAACGTTACCCTCAATTAAAAGAAATCAAATTTCAAAAAAAACATATGAATTTGTTGGACCTATCTGTGAAAGCACAGATAAATTTACATCATTGAGCAAATTTCAAAGATTAAAAGAAAAAGACATTATTGTGATGTGTGATGTTGGTGCATATGGAATGTCCCTAAGTTCAAATTATAATTTAAGACCTAAACCAACCGAGCTATTGATAAAAGGATCAAAAATTAAAGTTATTAAAAAAAGACAAAAGCACAAAGACTTGATGTAGCTTTTGATAACAATGATTAGAAACTTTATATTTTCAATTTTCTTTTTTACTGGAATAATAATTATTTCATTAATTTTTTTACCTGCTTTTTTCTTTCCTCGAAAAGTTGTATTATTTGGTGGCAAACTCATGGGTTATTGGACAAGTTTTTGTCTAAAATTCTTTTTAAATACAAAAATAATAATTAAAGGTAGAGAAAATATTTTAACTAATGAAAAGTTTTTTATTGCAGCATCTCATCAATCAATGTTTGAAACGTTTTATCTTCAAACTATATTTAATTCACCAGTTTTTATTTTAAAGAAAGAACTACTTTTAATTCCAATTTTTGGTTGGTATCTAAAGAAAATTGGATCAATATCAATTAAAAGAAATAAAGTTACCAAAGATAACTTAGGGTTTTTTGACGATATATCAAAAATAATTAATGAATCTGATAGACCTTTGATAATCTTTCCACAGGGTACAAGAGTTTTGCCAGATGAAAGACCTCCTTTTAAAAAAGGTGCATCAAGAATTTACGAAGAGTTAAAAATTTCTTGTCAGCCAGTTGCAATAAACTCTGGTTATGTATGGCCCAAAAAAGGTCAAAAGAATATCAATCAAACAATAACTATTTCAATCTTGCAACCTATAATAGCTGGTTACCCTAAAGAAGAATTTATTAAAATTTTAGAAAATAATATTTATAAGGAACTTGATTTATTAAATTAACCTTTCATCGGCATCACTACAAATATACTATCGAAATCTCCTGGATCTTTAATTAAGGCTGGTGAACCTGTATCATTAAAAAATATCTCAACTTTTTCTCCATCTAATTGTGAAGCAACATCAATCAAGTATCTTGAATTAAAGCTTATTTCTAAATCGTGGTCAAATTTCACATTTAATGTCTCTTTACCATCACCGCTATTAGTATTGTTAACTGATAGATCTAATGTGTCTTTTGATAAATTAAATTTTACCCCATCTTTTTTGTCTAAAGAAACTGAAGCTACTCTATCAACAGAATTTAAAAATAATTTTAAATCTATTTCTAATTTTTTTTGATTATTTTTTGGTATTACTTGAATGTAATTAGGAAATTTTCCATCAATAAGTTTTGAAATTAAAACACTATTATTTAACTCAAATTTAATTTTTGATTTGATATTAGATACTTTAACGTCTCCATCATAATTTTCTAGAAGTGAACATAGTTGAAAAATAGTTTTTTTTGGTAATATAATTGGTTCAAAATCAATTTTTTCATCTAATCTTATTTTTGAAATAGACATTCGGTGGCTATCAGTTGCAACGGCAGTTAAATGATTTTTATCTTCAACTTCAGTTTGATGAAAATAAATTCCACTTAGATAATGTCTTGTTTCATCATTAGAAACTGAAAATTTACATTTATTTAATAATTTTAAAAGCTGCTTAGATTTAATTACAAATTCATTTTGATTAAAATTTTCATCTGTAAGAGGAAACTCTGATGCACTAATACAGTTTAAATTAAAAATAGATTTTTCAGACTCAACTTGTAACTTACTAATATCTGTCAAAGATAGATTTATTTTTTTACCTGAGGAAAATTTTCTTATGATATCATACATAATTGAAGAGGTCGTTGTTGTCCTGCCTTCTTCTAAAACTTCAACATTGTTTAATTGGTGAATAAATATTAAGTCTAAATCTGTAGCTGTTATTGTTAATTTAGAATTACTTGCATCTAATAAAATATTAGACAATATCGGAAGTGTACTTCTTTTTTCAATGACACCTTGACAATAATTTAGTGCTTGTTGTAGGTCTTGTTGGTTTACGTTAAATTTCATTATCCTTATTATTATATAATATCTGATTTTTGAGTTTATTAATATTATCTACCATTTCTGAGTCTTTTTCTTTAATTTTCTCAATAGTCTTAACTGAGTGAATTATAGTTGTATGATCTCTATTTGAAAACTCTCTTCCAATTTCAGGTAAAGATTTAGAGGTTAAAATTTTGGTTAAATATATAGCAGTTTGTCTAGGTCGGACTAAATATCTAGATCTTCTTGAAGATAACATTTCATTTTTACTGATCTTAAAAAATTTACAAACTGTAGTTTGGATCAAATCTATTGTTACTTTATTTTCAGCTAAATTTAATAAGTCCTTTAAAACAACCTTTGTTTCAGACAAATTTGGAACTTTGTTGTAGATTCTAGAGAATGAAACTACTCTATTGATTGCCCCAACTAACTCTCTAATACTTGCTGTAATTTCTGTACTTATAAAATCTTGTATCTCTTTTGATACATGCAATTGATCTGCATACAGATTATTTAACTCTTCAGTTTTCTTTTCAACAATTTTTTTTCTAAGCTCAAGATCTGGTTTTTGAATATCGACTACTAAACCACCAGAAAATCTAGATTTAATTCTATCTTGAATTCTAGATAATTTATTTGGAGCCCTGTCAGCTGATACAATTATTTGAGAACCTTTATCTAATAATGCATTGAATGTATGGAAAAATTCTTCCTGCATTGCTTCTTTACCACTTATGAACTGAATGTCGTCAATTAGTAAAATATCTGTATTTCTAAAATACTCTTTAAACTTAACCATATCATTAGCTTTGATCGATTTTACAAATTGATACATAAATCGCTCTGCTGATATAAACATTACCTTGTTATTTTTTTTAAGTTCAATTCCAATTGAATTTAAAAGGTGAGTCTTACCCATTCCAACCCCGCCATAAATGTAAAGCGGATTATAATGAGATATGTTTTCAGAAACTTTTAATGACGCTTCATAAGCAAGCTTGTTGCTGGTTCCAGTTATAAAATTATCAAACCTTTTATTTGGATCTATTCGATTATATTGAAGATAAGAGTCTTTAATGAACGAAACATTTTCGTTTATGTCAGGTATTTTTTCACTAGCATTCGTATTTTCTAAATTTTGATTTGTATTTTTGTCATCAATTTTAAATTCAATTCTAATAATATCTTTTTTATATAAACGTATAATTTGTAAAATTTGATCTAAATATCTTGAAGTAATCCAGTCTCTAATAAATCTTGTTGGAACAGATAATAATAAATAGTTGTTAAACTCATCTACAAAAGTAATTTTTTTAAGCCAACTTTCATAAACATCCTGTCCTAGCTTATTTTTCATTTCAGATTGAACTAATTTCCAATCAAAGTTTTCAGACTTAAAACTATTTAAATTGTTTATATTTGTAGATTTATTCATAACGTTTGGGGAAATCTCAGTTAGAACTAATTAAAAAAATTTGCAACAACTTAATATTTTTTTTTGAAAAAAAATAAAATCTATGATTGTAGATTTAGTTTTAGATTTAAAATTAATTTAATTTAATTTTTTTTTACAAAATTTTTTTTGAATCAAACACAGATTGAATCGTTTATAGATTGAATCAAAAAATAATTTTTATTTACCAAATCTAGATATAGTAAAATAAAAATAAAATTTTAATATATGATGTGAGTACTCTAGGTTGTTTATTAGTAATCGCTAAAGACGTTTTAATTTAGATTGCAGAAATTTTTTTTGTTATTCTAGACACATTTCTTGAAGCATTTTGCTTCTTAATGATCCCAGTTTTTGCAATCTTCATCAATTCTGAATTCAATTTAGGCAAGAATTTTAAAGCTTCATCTTTCTTCTTATCATCAATTAAAAGGTTCATTTTTTTAAGAGCGTTTCTAAATCTGCTTTTTCTTGCTTTATTAACTGCAGTTTGTTTAGAAATTCTTCTAATTCTCTTAATTGCTGATTTTGTGTTTGCCATATCCGCAGGGGTATAGCTTGAGAATTTATGGTGGTCAATAAAATAATTGGCTATTTTTGACAGGAATCACAAAAAAAAGTTGATCTATTAGAGATTATTTTTTTTTTTATGAAATCAGAACATCCTCTATTTTTACACCGCAATCCTTCCTGCTGATAAACTTTGAATTCATTCTGAAATCCTCCCTTAGATCCCGATGTATCTTTAAAATCTCTAATACTTGACCCACCCTTACTGATCGCTTTTAACAAAATTTTTCTACTATTGGTTATTATCTTTTGACATTCTTTTTTACTTAATAATTTTACTTTTTTAAATGGATTAATTTTGCTCAAGAATAAAATTTCACTAGCGTAAATATTTCCAATTCCAGAAACAAATTTTTGATCAAGTAAAAAATTTTTTATATCCTTATTTTTATCTTTAAAAAAATCAAATACATAGTTTAAATTAAAATTCTTATCAAAAGGCTCAGGTCCTAAGTGGCTAAATCTTTTAACTAGATCTGTATTATTTTTTATAAGTTGAAAAAAACCAAATCTTCTTGGGTCATTGTAAATAATCTTAAAATTTTCAAAAATTAATTCTACATGATTATGCTTTTTTGGTAAAAAAGGAGAATTATAAAAACTAGTATTTGTAAATTTATTAGCAGATTTATTTTTGACTATATGAATTGTGCCTGACATCCCAAGATGAATTAAACAGTAATTATCTTTTGGTAAATAAATAATTAAATATTTTGAAAATCTACCTACTTTAATTATTTTTTTATTTAAAAAATAGGTATTAAAATTTGATGGAATTTTTAGTCTTAAATTTTTATTTCTTATTATTACTTTTTTAACCTTTTTTTCTTGAATCTTTTTGTTAAGAGATTGTCTTACAATTTCTACTTCTGGTAATTCTGGCATTTCACACTATATTGAATATATATTTTTTTTTATGCAACAATATCTTCAAAATAAAAAAGGCCTTGTAGAAGGTGTATTTGATCAAGTCTACAGCAAATATGATCTGATGAATGATTTCATGTCGCTCGGAGTTCATAGATTTTGGAAAAAAAGTCTTATAAATATGATGAACCCATCTTTGGATAAAGACTTAATTGATGTAGCTTGTGGAACAGGTGACATTGGCAAGCTGTATTTAGACAGTACTAATAAAAATAGCAAAATTACATGCGTGGATCCCAACAAGGGAATGATAAGCCAAGGCAAACAAAAGCTCTCGAGTTACAAAAATATTAATTGGGTTATTTCTCCTGCAGAAAAATTACCTTTTGAAGATAACAAATTTGATTTTTATACTATTAGTTTTGGACTAAGAAATACAAAAAATTTGAATAATGCTCTTTCTGAAGCATACAGAGTTTTAAAGCCAGGTGGAAGATACTTATGCTTAGAATTTTCTAAAATACAAAACTCAAATCTTGATTTTATATATAAAAATTATTCAAAATTAATTCCAATTATTGGTCAATTTGTAGTTGGCGAAAAAGAACCGTATGAATATTTAATTAAAAGCATAGAGCAATTTATTAACCAGGAAGAGTTAATTCAATTGATGAAAGATAATAAATTTCAAAATTGCTCTTACAGAAACTTTTCTGGAGGGATTGTTTCAATTCATAGTGGATGGAAATATTAATGATCAAAAAACTTATAACCTTATTTAAATTAGGGAGAAAAGTTGCAAAGTCAGACATTTTAAGTATTGCTTCAAAATTTAAAAAACCACCCATTGCAATAACAATATTATTTCAATTACTCTCAATTTCGTTTTCTAAAAAAAATCTGCAAAAACTAAATACAAATGAAGGAGAAAGATTGTCTAGTTCTTTAGAGTCTATGGGTACGACATTTATAAAGCTTGGACAATTTTTAGCAACTAGACCTGATATTATTGGAGAAGAACTATCAGCTAAACTCGAAAATTTACAAGATCGTCTTCCACCCTTTTCTATTAACCAAGCACAAGAAATAATCAAAAAAGATCTTGGTGAAGAAACATATAATTCAATAATAGATTTAAGTGAACCTGTTGCAGCGGCCTCCATAGCTCAAGTTCACAAGGCTAAAATTAATGATAATGGAACTATTAAGGATGTGGCAATAAAAATTCTAAGACCAGATATCAAAAAAATATTTAATGAAGAAATTGATGCAATGATGTTGTTTGCTTTCTTTATTGAATCATTTGTAAAAAAAACAAAAAGATTAAAACTTGTAGAAGTTGTCTTTTTATTAAAAGAAATAACAAATCTTGAAATGGATTTAAGATTTGAAGCAGCAGCAGCTAATGAATATGCAGAAAATACTAAAAATGATGCTGGTTTTAAAGTTCCCCAAATTTATTGGAATTTTACCAGTGAAAATGTAATGACCCTTGATTGGATTGATGGGGTATCCATAAGAGAGACAGAAGAATTAAAAAATAGAAATTTAGATACAAATAAAATTGCTGAAGACATTATTCAACATTTTTTAAGACATGCTGTAAGAGATGGTTTTTTTCATGCAGATATGCATCAAGGAAATATCTTTATTGATAATAGTGGTCAAATAGCTCCTATTGATTTTGGTATAATGGGTAGATTAGATAAGGTTAGTAAGAGATTTTTAGCTGAAATTTTATATGGTTTTATTCAGAGGGATTATAGAAAAGTTGCAGAAGTACATTTGGTAGCTGGATTGGTTCCAAATAATGTTCCAATTGATGATTTGGCTCAAGCTTTAAGATCAATAGGAGAGCCTATATTTGGACAAGCAGTCAAAGATATATCTGGTGGTAAGTTACTAAAACAATTGTTTGATGTAACTGAAAAATTTAATATGCAAACTCAGCCTCAATTATTAATGTTGCAAAAAACTATGGTGGTAGTTGAAGGTGTTGCAAGAAAATTAAATCCTAATACAAATATATGGACAACATCTAAACCAGTGCTTGAGAATTGGTTAAGAGAAACAAAAGATCCAATAAATACTATAACGGATACTTTAAACAACACATCAGAAGTTTTAAAAAAATTACCAGAATTACCCGAGATTATGGATAAAGCTAATCAAGCATTAACATTTTTAGCTAGTGGCCAAATTCCACAAAACTCGAATTCTTATACAGCCTTAAATAATAAAAAATCTGAAATGACAGCTTTTAGAAACCAATCTATTATTGGTTTATTAGTTCTTGTAATTATTGGGTTATTGGTATTTTAATTCGGCAAATGAAAAATCTGAAAGACAAAAAAATTCTTTATATAATTTGTGGCGGGATATCTGCTTATAAAAGTCTTGAAACAATTAGGCTTTTTAAAAAAAATGGTGCACAAATAAAAACTATTTTAACCAATAGTGCTAAAGAATTTATAACTCCTCTTTCAGTTGCATCTCTTTCACAAGGCAAAGTTTACAGCGATCTATTTAGTGTTGAAAACGAGACAGAAATGGATCATATCGCTTTATCAAGATGGGCAGATGTTATTTTAATTGCTCCGGCTACAGCAAACACTATTTCAAAATTAGCTCAAGGAACTACTGATGATTTGGCTTCAACTGTAGTACTGGCATCAAATAAAGAAATTTATTTAGCACCTGCAATGAATGTTAGAATGTGGGAGCACCAATCTACAAAACAAAATTTAAAAAAACTAGTAAGTTATGGCTATAAACTTATTGGCCCAGAAATTGGGGAAATGGCTTGTGGCGAATATGGTGAAGGGAAAATGTCTGAGCCTAATAAAATTTCTAATGAAATAAATAATTATTTCTTAAATCTTAAAAACAGTAAAAAACTAAAAGCATTAGTTACAGCTGGTCCAACAAATGAATATATTGATCCTGTAAGATTTATTACAAATAAATCTAGTGGTAAACAAGGGTATGAAATTGCTAAATCTTTATCTAAAAAAGGTTTTGATACCACCCTTATTTCTGGTCCAACTAATTTAACAATTGATGCTGATATAAAACTTATCGAAGTTGAAACAGCAGATGAAATGTTGCTAGAAACTCAAAAAAACTTGCCAGCTAATGTAGCAGTTTTTTCTGCAGCTGTAGCTGATTTTAAAATTAATAAAAAATACGAATATAAAATAAAAAAACAAGATTCACTTAATTTAAATTTAGAAAAAAATGTAGATATATTGAGTTATGTTTCAAACCATAATTCTATGAGACCAGATCTTGTTATAGGGTTTGCGGCAGAAACAGATAACGTTGAAAATAATGCTGAAAAAAAATTAAGTACTAAAAATTGTGATTGGATCATTGCAAATGATGTATCCAATAAAAAAATTGGTTTTAGTTCTGATTTCAATGAAGTGACCGTTTACTACAGCGACAAAAAAAAAGAAAAGCTTTCTTATAAAAAAAAATCTGAAATATCTGATGAAATAGTTGATAGAATAATAAATCAATTAAATTAATGACAAAAGTTCTTATAAAAAAATTAGACTCATCTGTTGAGTTGCCTGCATATAAAACTAGCGGAGCATCAGGTATGGATTTAATGGCTTTTTTAAATGAAGCAATAACACTAAAACCAAAAAATTCTTGTTTAGTCCCAACAGGTATTTCTGTTGCATTTCCTAGTGAATTTGAAATTCAAATCAGACCAAGATCTGGCTTAGCTGCTAAAAACAATATTAGTGTATTGAACACTCCAGGAACAGTAGACAGCGATTATAGAGGTGAGATTAAAGTTATTCTTTACAATCATGGTGATACTGATTTTTTAATAAATAATAAAGATAGAATTGCTCAAATGATTTTAACTCCTGTTATTAAGATGGATTTAGAAGAAACAGATACTTTACCTGAAACAGTTAGAGGAGAAGGTGGATTTGGCTCAACTGGAAAATGAGTTCAAAATTAAGTAAAAATCAACTCGAGAAGTTTTCAAGACAAATTATTTTAAAAGATATTGGTATTTTAGGTCAAAAAAAAATTTTAAACTCAAGAGTACTAATAATTGGTATGGGGGGATTAGGTTGCCCTGTTGCAGAATTTTTAACCAGATCAGGGGTTGGATCTCTAGGAATTGTAGATCACGATATAGTTGGTCTTTCTAATATCCATCGACAAACTTTGTATGATGAGAAAGATTTAGGGAAATTAAAAGTTAAAGCTGCCAAAAAAAAATTAGTTAGTATTAATTCTAAAACTAAAATTAGTATTCATAATTTCAAATTAGATAAAAAAAAATTTATAAAGATTATCAAAAAATACGATTATATTATTGATGGTTCAGATAATTTTGAAACAAAATTTTTAATTAACGATATAAGTTTAAAATATAAAAAATTTTTAGTAACAGGTGCTATAAGCAAGTTTGATGGCCATATATTTACTTTTGATTTTAGTAATAAAAAAGATCCTTGTTTAAGATGTTTTTATCAAGAAGAAACTATCTCTGACGACATTCTAAACTGTGAATATGAGGGAATACTTGGCACTATTGCTGGTATTATTGGCACCATGCAGGCTAATGAAATCTTAAAAAAAATTTTAAATATTGGAAAAAATTTAAATGGATATATTTTAATTTTTGATTTGTTAAATTTAAATTTTAGAAAAGTAAAATTTGATAAAAGAAAAAAATGTATATGTAATTAATGTATAAAATTATTTACACACTAATTTGCCTGACAATTTTTATATCTTCTTCCATAGCTGAAGAAACTTTTGTTTCCTTAAAAAAAAACAAAGTAAATGTTCGTTATGGCCCAAGTTTTGAATCAGATATTAAATTTGTTTATAAAAAGATTAACTTGCCCTTAAAACAAATTGATAAAAAAGAAAATTTTAGAAGAATAATTGATTTAAAAAACAATAGTGGTTGGATACATATTTCACAATTAAAGAGAAATAATTCAGTTATTGCACTTCAAAATAAAGTTTTGTTTAAAAAACCATCTTCATTTGCAAAACCTATAGCCCAAATTGAAAAGGGAAGACTATTAATTGTCGATAAGTGTCAGGAGAAATGGTGTAAAATTAAATCTGAAGATTACGAGGGATGGATTAAAACTAATGATATTTGGGGCTTAATTAACTAAAATCAGCTGCTAAAGAGCTTAAATTTGCTGAACTCAGCTTTGTAGTATGTGAATATTCTTTGTGATCAATTCCAATCTCAACTTCCACACCATCTGATTTGAATTTTTCGATTTGTTCATCATTCAACTTAAAATGAATAAATTGAACTGAAGAAGCCTTACCTTCTGCAGAAGTTCTATCAACATCTTCTTCGGGAATAGCTTTTATTGATTGACCATCAATTTTAATAAAAACTTTTTCTTCAATTCCTCCAACTTTGCTTAGAAACGCAGCTCTTGAAACTGGGTTATCAATTTCAAACATTAACGTGGCTGTAAGTTCTTTTCCATTGGGTATTAGAGGATTGTAAGCTACCAATTCATCTTTTAATTGTTCATCACCACCTTTTTCAATGTAAAGCATCTCTTGAACTTGAGCCAACATTGTCTCATAACTTTCAAAATAAAAAGTAGCATATGGGCCAAGTGCAATTCTTCTATCTTTTTTAAAGTTTACAATATTTTTTCTAAGCTCTTTTCTGTTTTTTGTATAAACATCTAAAGGCATGATATCTTCTTTTAGAATTTCTCTTTTTTCTCTTGGCATGATCATAATCTATAACTTTTTGCCATTAATTCGATAGGATGTAACGCCTCATCATTAGAAATATTTGTATCCACTTCCAATTGCTTTAGATGTTTACCAGCTAATGGGCAATCTGAGGCCATGTACTTATTATTTTTATTCTTAATTTGTCTAGCTGTTGGTCTTCCAACTTTATTTGCTAAATCATGAGTGTCTTTCATCACACCAAACGTACCTCCATGACCAGCACATCTTTCAACAACATCTAGCTTAACGTTTGGAATAAGTTTTAACATATCTCTTGATTTGATACCCATGTTTTGAGCTCTTGCGTGACATGCATTGTGAACTGTAACTCCACCGTCTATTTCTTGTAATCCCTCAGCCAATCCTTCATTGTTTGCTATATCAACAACATACTCATCTATATCCATTACATTCGAAGATAATCTTTTAATATTCTCATCTTTAGGCAACAGCAAAGGCCATTCAAATTTTAACATCAAACCACAACTAGCTGTTAGAGTGATTACCTTATAACCTTTATCAACCCACTCTAATAAATCTTTAGATACTTTCTTTGCTTGTTCCACCACTTTGGGTAGATCTGCTTGTTCTAAAAAAGGCATACCACAACATCCTGGATAAGCCTCTTGAACCTCAACTCCATTCTTTTTTAAAACTTTTAAAGCTGCAACTCCTGTATTTTTTTTATTAAAATTCACAAAGCAAGTCGTATAAATTACAACCTTTCTATCTTTATTTGGAGTTTCAAAATTTATTTGATCTTTATTTTTTTTAAAAAAATTTGAAAATGTTTCTGAATTATATTTTGGTAGTTGAACTCTTTTATCAATTCCTGCAACAATTTCTAAAATTTTTCTAAAAAATTTGTTTTTAACGCTAGAAGCCCAATTAACTAATTTTGAAAACATAACACCAATTTTTGCGTTTCTGTCTATTTGGGCTAATTGTGTTGGCACACTTGGTAATTTTCCTAATTTTTTTTGAGCCGTTCTATATCTCAACATTAAGTGAGGAAAATCCAGATCAAAATCATGAGGAGGTACATACGGACATTTAGTCATAAAACACATATCACATAAAGTACACGCATCAACAACAGGTTCAAATTGTTCGCTTTTTAAACTTTCAACATCCTCATTTTCAGACTCATCAATCATATCGAATAGTTTTGGAAAAGAGTCACATAAATTAAAACATCTTCTGCAACCATGGCAGATATCAAATGCTCTTCTCATTTCAGCATCTAATTTTTCAGGATTTAAAAAATCAGGATGCTCAAAATCTATAGGATGTCGAATAGGGGCGTCTAAACTTCCTTCTTTACTCATAATTTTAATTGAAATTTATTTTGAATATTTAGTGGGCATTAAAATGCCCACTAAAAAAATTTGTTAGCTAATAGATTCTAAAGTTTTTTGGAATTTACCAGCGTGAGATTTTTCAGCTTTTGCTAAAGTTTCAAACCAATCAGCAATTTCTTCAAATCCTTCTTCTCTAGCCGTCTTTGCCATACCAGGGTACATGTCTGTATATTCATGTGTTTCACCTTGTACTGCTGATGCTAGATTAGCTTTAGTTTCACCAATTGGTAAACCAGTAGCTGGGTCGCCAACTTCTTCTAAATACTCTAGGTGACCATGTGCGTGACCTGTTTCACCTTCTGCTGTTGATCTAAATACTGATGCAACATCATTGTATCCTTCGATGTCTGCTTTTTGAGCGAAGTAAAGATATCTTCTATTTGCTTGGCTTTCACCAGCAAATGCTGCTTCTAGATTTTCTTTTGTCTTTGTTCCTTTTAATGACATTTTTTTCTCCTTAATTTAATGATGGTGATGATATAATGCTTCTAAACTGAAAGTCAATAGTTTAGAATAATTATAATGTATAATTTAAATTATTGATTTTATTAGATTAATTTTGATTTTGATTATCACTCGCAACTTTAATCAAAACTTCAACTGATTTTACTTTTTTCCCAGTAACATTATTTTTAATATTAATAGAATCAATATCGTTTTGATGACAATCAATTAATTCATGAGTGTCTTCATCATAAAAATGATGATGGGCTGATGTATTTGTATCAAAATAGCTTTTATCGCTATTTATTGCTATCTCTTTTAGATAACCTTTTTTTTCAAAATGATGAACTGTATTATAAACCGTAGCTAAAGATATTTTTTCATTCAAATCCTCAGAAATTTTTTTAGCCAGATCATTAATTGTAAAATGAAATGTTTTATCTCTATTAAATAGAACTTCGCAGATTTTAACCCTTTGTTTAGTTGGTCTTAATCCAGCTTCTCTTAATTTATCAATAAAATTGCAGTTTTTTGTCATTTTTGTTTATAATTGTTCTAAACTGAGAACAAAATTATACTGTTTTATTATATTATATTACCATTAAATCAAGTATTAAGGGAACTCAAATTTTATGAAAAAAAACTCTTATAGCTATGATGATCTTATAACATGTGGAAATGGTGAGCTTTTTGGTCCAGGAAACGCCAAATTACCCCTTCCTCCAATGCTTATGTTTGATAGAATAACTGAGATTAACGAAAACAACGGTTCTTTTAATAAAGGCTCATTAAAAGCTGAATTAGATATTAAAGATGAACTTTGGTTTTTTGAATGTCACTTTAAAGGAGATCCAGTGATGCCAGGATGCCTAGGTCTTGATGCGATGTGGCAGTTAGTTGGGTTTTATTTGGGATGGCTTGGAAATCCAGGTAAAGGACGAGCTCTTGGAGTTGGCACTGTAAAGTTTACTGGTGAAGTTATTAAGAGTGTCAAAAATGTAAGGTATGAAATTGATATGAAAAAAATTATGTCACCTGGAGGAACAACGGTTGGTTTGGCTAATGGGTTAGTTTTTGCAGATGATAAAAAAATATATTCAGCAGAAAGTTTAAAAGTGGGGTTATTTAAATAATGAGAAGAGTAGTAATAACAGGATTAGGAATTGTTTCTTGCTTAGGGAATAATCAAGAAGAAGTTCATCAATCATTGGTCAATTCAAAATCAGGAATTTCTTATGCTGAAGAATATAAAGAACATAATCTTAAAAGTCATGTTCATGGCAAACCAAATATAAAATTAGAAGATCATATTGATCGAAAGACAATTAGATTTATGGGCTCAGGTTCAGCTTACAATTACATTGCAATGAAAGAAGCAATTGAGGACTCTGGTTTAGAAGAAACAGAAGTAAGTAATTTTAAAACTGGAATAGTTATGGGTTCAGGAGGACCTTCAATTGAGAATGTTATTTTAGCTGCTGACAAAACTAGAGCTAAAACTCCAAAATTAATGGGACCATTCATTGTTCCAAGAACAATGGCAAGTACGGCATCTGCTACTCTTGCTGTTCCGTTTAAGATTAAAGGAACCAATTACACAATGAGTTCAGCTTGTGCAACAAGTGGACACTGCATTGGGAATTCAATGGAATTAATTCAAATGGGCAAACAGGATGTTGTGTTTGCAGGTGGAAGTGAAGAAGTTCACTGGGCAATGACTGCAATGTTTGATGCAATGACAGCTCTATCTTCAAAATATAATGATGCACCTGAGACAGCATCAAGAGCATATGATAAAACAAGAGATGGTTTTGTAATAGCTGGTGGTGCTGGAGTATTAGTGCTTGAAGAATATGAACATGCTAAAGCTAGAGGTGCTAAAATATACGCGGAATTAACTGGTTATGGAGCAACTTCAGATGGATACGATATGGTAGCTCCATCTGGTGAAGGAG
>Ga0228631_1000571_pt1 | contig 20593 bp, 15 predicted proteins | sample 39DmetaG_FD_183049 | JGI IMG/M metagenome (GOLD analysis project Ga0228631, IMG submission 183049) | Seawater microbial communities from Monterey Bay, California, United States - 39D | ecosystem: Environmental > Aquatic > Marine > Coastal | place: USA: California | collected 2016-09-28
ACTTAACGCATCCATCTCGTCAATCATATCACCGTCTTCTCTTTTTGATTCCGATGGTTTAAGTTTAATTTTACTCGTCAATTTTTTCTGACTCTTTCTCATTGTTTTATTCATTACCTTGTTAAAAGCAGCTCTATCTATCTTTTTTTCTAAAGTTTTAAATGGTGCCGCAATAAAATCTTTATCATAAATACTATATTTTGATTTATTAAGGATATACTCATATATTGGCACTCCAAAACCACCAGAACTAATATTTATTTCCTCCACAAATATTTCCGAATATTTCAAGCTCATTATCTTTTTTTCAATCAAATTAATATTTTCAATATATATTTTTAAAGCATTCGTTAAAAGTATTTTTTCTTTAGTTTCACTTTTTCTATAATTTTCTAATGATTCTTTAAAAGTTTTTATAAGATTACCCAACTTACCATCTAATACTAAAGCTAATTTATCTCTATCTATATATGCTTCATCTCCTTTCATTATAACATCGTTATCATTTATATTTAATACATCATATTTAGATTTAGAATATTTACCTTGTTTTGCTTCGCCGCCATCTTCATCTAAAGTTGTAACCTGTTTAAGCAATAATAAATCATCTTGTTCTAAAAAATCTTTTAGCTTAACAAGGTTTTTACTCTGAACAAATAATTTCAATGTTTTTTCTTTCATAGCTTCATCTTGATAATCATTTTTTAAATTTTCAAATTCTGCTAAAATAACTTCTTCATTTTCTAAATTATATAAAAGTTTCAACTTATTTTGAATTATCTTTTCTTTTATCTTATCTAATTTTATTTTGTTTGTTTTAGAAAACAATTTATAATTTTCTATTTTTCCTTTTTGTATTTTTAAATTAAAACCACAATTTTTAGTAGCCTTACATTTAACTGATAAGAACCCATCTTTCATTGAAAAAATATTACCACCACTTTTATTACAATGAATACATTTCATATCAATCGCATTAAATAATTTTTTTTGTTCGTTTTTGTCTTTCGTTTTTTTTTTAATTTTCAGTTTTTTTTTATTTAATAATGTTTCATATTTATGCTTAAGCTTAAAATATAGTTCTATATCATTTGTTTCTTCACTCATAATATATTTTATATCTATTATTTTTTTTTAAATTTATACATTATAAAATTTTTCATGAAGTAATTCATAATCGCTTTCAAATTTAGGAAGATTTGTTATCATATCATTACGATGTTTTTCTTCCACTCTAATAACACGATGAACTTTATTTAACAAATAGTTTTGAACTTCTAATCTTTTTTTTTCTTTTGTTTCATCTGTTTCTTTATTCTTCTTTTTATAAATTAAGTAAAAAGCAACTATTAAAAGAAATAACAGCAGTAATGATACATTCATAAATATAATATTTTTAGTTATTCGCTGATTGTGACATTTTTTTAAATTCTCCGATAAAAAATATTTTGCCCCGGGTTCTATCAATAAAGGAGAACTCATTTATATTAATTAATGAAAATTTCAAAAAATATTATACTTATTATCTATAATAAGAATAATGATAGAAAAATCAGAAGAAAAAAGTTCTAGCGGTAGTTTTATGGCTATATTAATGGTTCCTTTATTTTTGTATTTTTTCGCAATATTTAAAACCTATATGGGTGGTATTAGTTTAATTGGCGATGAACTAGAAGACCCTATGGGTAAAATACCACTATTGACACTGGTATTTATGATTGTTTTATTTTTAATGATGTATTCCTTTAATGTTAAAGAAATGTCTAAACATTGTCCACCTGAAAGTAGGGGATTTGCTTTAAAATCTTTTCTTTACTCGTTTATTCCATTTGTATTTATAATGGGTACAATGGTTGTTATACTTAATATGATGCCAGGTTGGAAAGCGCCTTTTTCAAATACAATTGGATTTTTTATTGTCAAAAATGTTATTGCACGTAAATTATTTAAATTACAAAAATGGATAAAACTTAAAAATCCGGAAAAAAATGATAGTACAGCAAGTTTAATTGAAAGATTTAATTCTATTAGCAATAGAACTTTTTTTGTAAATGAATTAACTCCTAGAAACTTTTTCCCCGCCCTTAAAAGTTTGGAAATAAGTTCAGAAGGTAAATGGGATTTTTTCCAAAAAGATATTGATATTGACCCTATTACAAAAAAACCACTAAATGTTGCGATAGCTTATAAATTATATCAAGCAATTGTTATTAAAGATATTATCTCCGAGTTTATTTGGTATTTCTTAGCCGCCATGCTTACATATTCTGTTTCACAATTATATATTTTAGGACATATATGCGATAGAGCAAGCGATGATGGAGGTACATCAAAATTACTAGCAGCACTTAATAAAGGAAAGAAATCAGCAGCTGATATGGCAAAAGAAACAACTGATGATTTAGAGGAAAGAACCAGTGAAGAGATTGAATGATTAATTTAAAATATTAATATAATTAATTAAATATTAATATTTACAATATTTAAAATCTATAATAAGGCAAATTTATATAGTAAAGTGTAAATAAATAACTAAATATGGCTAAAACAAATGTCATTAACCATATCGGAATAACTGTTTTTTTTCTAAATCCAATACCAAATTGTCTAAAACTACCATCTTCTTCATAGATAAATGCTGGTTTTAAGTTTTGAATAAATAAAAATGATAATAAAAATATAACAATTGATACCGATGTTGTATTTTTTCGAAGAAAATTTCTATACATAATAATTTATATTTAGATTATTTATATTAATATTTTCAATAATTAAATATTAATATTTACCATAATTCTTCTCCATCTCTTTCACCTTCATCTCTCATATCTAATTTTAAAGCTTCATTTTCTCTCATTTCTATAGCTTGTTCTTCTAAATGTTCCATCATATAAATATCTCTATTTTCCATAGTTACCTCGTCTATAACACCAGATTTCATTTCCGCTAGTATAATATTATCCATTTCCATTCTTTCTTTGTCATATTGATTTTCATCGTACTCAAATAAAGCTCTCGTCTGCCCCAAACCCCAGTTACCCAACTTATGATTTTTCATTACATTTTCTATTTCACGTCTTTCTTTTGACATATCTTTTAATCTCTCTGTGATAATTGATTTTTCTTTTACTTTAGATTTCATTATCGAATTCAATATATTTTCTCTAGACAAACTCATTAATTTTTTTCGTTTTATAAAGATTATTATGTAATAACGTAATGTATTGGAAACTATTTTGCGCAATGTTTCTTGTTGTCCTCTTAAAATATCATCATCTATTGATAATGTTTTCCTTTTTAAATCAACTATCTCCAAGTCTTCCGTAATATCTACATCTAATTCCTTAGATAGTAAATTAATATACATTTCAAAGCTTAAACATAGTAAATATTTATATATTTTTGATGTATTTTCACCGTTAAAAATAGTTTTTTTATCAACCGCATCAGCATAAAATGGTATAGAATCCAATAAAATAATAATATCTTTGGATATAAATCTTACTTTTGTAAGTAACTCATTTAAATTATCATTATTATAAACCTTTTTTAAATCTTTAAATTCTTCAAAAATAATTCTCTCCATTTCTCCTTTATGTCTTAAACTTAATTTCCAATGTTCTGGAATATGTTTTTTATCATACTCCACTTTATTTTTAATTATCTCTGGGAAAATAATACATATATCATAAATCATATTTCTCAACTGTTCATTTACTTTTACATATGTAGCATCATCTTTCGACATATAATTATTATCTGATATTGTCTCATAATTTGTTATTTTATCAAAAAATTCATTTATTTTTCTAATACCACTTTTAGAAGAAATAAATCTCTTAAAAAAATCCATAATTTTTGTTTGCTTTACTTCAATCTCTGATTGAATATGAAAAATAAAATCTTCTACTCTTTCATCTTTCTTTCCTTCTTCATATTGAATACCATACCTATCAATCATGATTTTAAATTTTTCCATTAATTCTTTATTTACTATGTGAGATAAACCATATGTATTAATATTTTCCAGGGCTAATTCAAATTGTCTTTTTTTACTAACTGTATTAGAATTGTAATCTAAGTTTATTTTTGTATGAACTAAGGCAATTAAAGTATCTAAATCTTCTTTTACATACATGGCATTGTTTTCGTTTTTCAATATTTGAATTTTTTTATCAATTGGGTCATATTTTGAAAAGTTTGCTTTATTCACACCGCATATTGTTTGTAACTTACTATCAATAGATAATCCTGTATTAAATTTACAGTATTTTATAATAGCTCTATATATGGTTTCTTCACTAATAGTATTGTTTACTTTTACAGATTTTAATTTTGTATCTTCCTGCGAAAATATATATAATGTTTTCATTAATTTATCATTATCTTTCTTAAGACTTTCCAATAATTCAATATACTCTGCGTTTCTTTTAATTGTTGAATTAATTTCAGCAAAGTAGTTAAACGTATTTATGTTTTTATCATTACAACAAGCATTTTCCATATAAGGAATTCCAGAATTTGTAATAAATAATTTGTCCTTTTCCTCTATGATTTCATTTACTTTTACCTGAATATTAAATGAAAATTCTTTAATTTTTCCCATCAAAATATTAATATGTTTAAATTGTTCATTACTACCAGAAACTATACTATTTTTAAGCAACCTTTTGAAAGATTCGCCAAGCATTTTAACAGACGGCACTTTAAATTTAAATAAAGGCGGCAAAAAAGTAGACCATTTTTGTATATTAAATTCATCTAAAATTATATTATCTGCTCTATTTTGTTTAATCCATTGTCGTTTTGCTTCTAATTTTTTACTAATTTCTTTATTTGCTAACACATTTTGATCCATAAATTTTTTTATCTTAAAAATATAATTTTCCAGTTTTTCTACGCTTTTAGATGAAGATAATTTTCTAATATTCGGTAATCCGGTCCAAGGTCTTCCATCGCCACGAATTTTCAATAAAATACAAACAATATAATTCATTAAATTTTTCTTACCCGGTTCATCTTCAAGGGGGTATCCTGAAAAACTTTTTACACAACCCGGAAATGTTTTAGATGTTTGTATGCTAGGAACGCTCGATTGTAAAGTAATAATATAAACACATATAAGTGATAGCATTAAATTCTCATCATAATACTTAGTATATGTTTTCAAACCCTTCGCTTTCTTTTTCCTTTTTAATTGTTCGATTTTGTTTTCATAAGCCTTTCTGGAGAGAATTGTTTGATTTAACATCAATATCGTTTTAGATATTATAAATTCTCTCTGTGAACCTAAATCAATACCTATTGTTTTATCTATTCCAATTAACAACTTTTCCAGTGCCAATGCTAATTTTGTTTTTGATTCTGTATCTTTTATTGTTAACGTTTTCATAATCGTTTCGCCAATATCTTCCTCCATAATCTCTCTTGATTTAAGTTTATATCCGTCCGCATCATATCCTTCGTCATTACTATACTGTATTAATTTTATTGTATATCCACTATATTTATCTACTACTTTATCACCATCATCACTCAATACACCCCTGTCTTTTACAATTCTTTGTAATGTATGCTGAAAGTCTCCATTTTCAAAAGAATCTGCTAATTGATACAAGAATGTGGGCAATAACTTTACATCTGTTTCATTACAGTAAAACCAATACATATTTTCAGTAGATGCGGTTGGTTCATACTCACGACAATATTGGCTAACAAATAATATAATATTTGAATATTTTTTAACAATATCTATTTCTGATAAAATATTATCCCTCGTTTCACTGTATGGCGATTTAACTATAACTAACTCTTGAGCACCACTTGCTATTTCGCGCATCATTTCATCTTTTTTAAACAAGTCTCTATTTAAAGAAATTAAATTTTGCTGTAAATATTTTTCACCTAATTTTTGAAGTTTCACCAAATTATCTCTTTGACTTTTATGAGATTCTTTAATATTTTCTGAAAAATTATTCAATATATCATCCAAAAGTTTTTTTTGTATTTTATTTTCTACATTAGGTAAAGTATCACATGAATTATTAATACTTAAACATTTATCTTTTAAATTACAGAAAGCCGTGTCATCTGGCATTTTATCATTAAATTCTTCCACTAAACGCCAAGTATTGCTTTTTCTTTCGAAATATCTGTATTCATAATCACCCATATCTAATACAGCTAATTCATTTGAATTATTTGTCACTTTTTTTTTGCCACTAATCATGCTAATAGCATCTTTTCTAGCTGTCTCTGGTTTTACACCTACATTTTTAACTAAGTGGTCTGTTATTTTTTCTAATAAAACTTCTGGTTTTAAAATAGCTTTATCTTCTTCAAAATCTTCCATTATATCATATCTTGTATCATCATATTCTCTGTCATAATATACTTCTTCTTTACCATTATCCATTTTGACTTTTTCCATACTATTATATATTTTTACAATTGTATATTGCTTACATGTATTATCGTCTATTTTTTCGGCTCTATCGTCTAATTTTGATAACTCTTTTTTTATTTTTTCTTCAAAGTTAATGTCTTGGTAATTTTCATTTTGTGCCATAGACATTAATATATTCATTAAAAACCCGCCATCACGATTTATAATATTTTTAAGTAAATTTGATGATGTTTTAATATCATCTTCCAATTTATATGTTTGTTTTAAATAAGAAAGAACTTCATCCATTTTATCTGTTTCAAATAAATTTTCTAACATATCCGTTTTTTTTAATGGATAATTTTGTACATTTAAATAATTGCTTTCTCGCATTGACATTGTTTTTTTCATTTCTAATATATTATTCTCTATTAAACTTACTATTATTGAATATTGTTTAAATTCAATATCTTCGGGATAAATAGAAAATATCTCAAGTTCATCAATAAAATCTACATACGACGTTTTTTTATTATATTTTGCCATTCTTCTTATAATATATTCGTTGGATGGCACAATAGCTTCTAAAAATTTTTCATAAGTTTTTAAACCATCTCTATCTGATAAGTTTAGTGTTTCTTTAAAAGAAACCTCATATGGATTTTTGGTAGTTATATTTAAATCTATTGCTTCAAAGCTTTCATCTATAACGTTTTTTTCAATATCAATATTATTTAAAATATCATTATATCCCAATAAACCATGTAATATTGTTTTTTTATAAATATTTGTTTTAGGTAGATTTACCTTTGATAAATACTTATATAGCATTGGTAGAACAATAAAACCCTTTAAATGAATGTTTTCATTTTGTATAATTTTTTTCTTTTTGAAAATACCTCGTTTATCCATTAAATTTTTATGTAAAATTTCTTCACCAACTAAATATTTTTGATTATAATATTGCTTACGTGTTATATTTTCATTTTTTGATACACTTGAATAAAAATCACCCAAGTTATCTACTACTGTATTTATGTCTTCCGAAATAGTTACTGATGATATAACATCAGTTTCTATATCTGGAAATAAAAAGTTTTTTTGGATATTATTTATTCTTTGTTGAACAAATTGATATTTTTCTGAAGAACTTGGAATATCATTATTTTTATACATTTCCATTATTTTGTTGTATTCTGTTATAAATTTACCAATTTCACCAACGATAACATCTTCATTTAAACTATCTTCGAAAACTTCAACGTCATACAATTTTTTTTTATTTTTAACAATTGGTAATAACCAATGTATATTTTTTTTAAATTTAAGTAAATCATGTATTATGGCTCTGTGATCTTTTTCACCATATTTTTTATTAATATTACTAACCGTACCGTCTTCATTGTATTTTGAATATTCAAGTCTTAAATCTTTAAATCTGGTAATTATCGTGTTAATATTATTCAATAAGGCTGGTGTTCTATCTGTAGATACTACTTCAGATAAAAGGTCATCAAGTAAATCATTTGTTTGTTGTTCAACGGAAAATCTTCTATGCTCTTCTTTTACTTCTACCATTTGTGTAATTTTCTCAACTTTATCTTTATCAAATATAAGGTCATCAGCAGAAATAATAAGTTCTTCAAAGTCATTCATATTTTCCATTTCATCATAGTTTAACTCTAAATCATCTAATTCATCTTCATCTATTTCTAAATCAGCTTCATCTACATCTTCAATATCTCGTTTCTGACTTTTAACTGATGTTTCAATATCTAATTTACCTGGTCTATCAAAATCTTCAATTGACACAATATTTAAATTTTCAGGAAGACCCTGATACTTAAAATCTATATACAGTTTTTTGTTCGTTAAGTATTCCTTTATTTCTATTTGATCATTTTCAATATTTGTTATTTCACCGTTTAATATTAATGGAATTTTACCTCCAAAATGAACAGATATATCTCGTCCAACAATCAAATTATTTTGCCTTGCGTAACCTTTTTCTTCTGGTGTATATAATATTTCTATAGATTCAATACTTTCATCATTAAATATTCCCAGATTTATACCAATTATTATAGGTGAGTCTTTTTCAGGGTCTAATAATTTTATTTTTGTTTCATCTAAATATTCTATAAATAAATTTTTATTATGTAATTCTGTGTTTGATGGCGCATTAAATCTGATAACTTGGCCCAATTCTAATTCTAATTCTTGTTTTTCTAGTTCAGACATTACTTATATTCTATATATATTTTTATAAAGTTTTAATATTTTATAAATTGAATTAAAATAATATAAATAAATTTTATATTATTAATAAAATGGCTACTGTTTCCGTCTCTAAAAAAAATATGGTTGAACATTCTTTCTTTAAAACTCTTAATGAAATTAAAACAAGTTGTGAAAATGATGTAATTGTTAAAGAAATTAATGATTATATTTTGATGAAGTATAATAAAAAAGCTTTGAATATTGAAAATGAAAAAACACTTGGTTTGTTTCGTTCTGTTATTACAAAAAATAATCAGTTGGTTTGTTTTGCTCCTCAAAAAGCAATTAATTTTAATCATTTTATTGAATCAAACGAATTTGATGATTGCGATATCACAGAGTTTATACCGGGTACAATGGTAAATATATTTTATGATGAAACATCTGAGGATGACAATAAATGGCAAATATGTACAAGGAGTAATATTGGAGCAAGGTGTAGATTTAATCTAGATAGTCAAAAGACATTTAGAGATATGTTTCTAGAAGCGGCTGTGAATTCAGATTTTACTTGGGATAAACTCGATAGAGAATGTTGTTATTCATTTGTTCTTGAACATCCTGAAAACACGAATTTATCATATGTACAGGATGCGAGAATTACTCTTACACATGTTTATAAAATTATTGATAATAATATTCAAGACATAACAGACGATGTTGAAATTGAAAATGTAAATAACCCACAGAATATAAAAAGTCTTTATCCCGATATTGATGATTGGCAAGGACTAATTGATTTATGTTCAGATAGTAATAATCAACTCCTAGAGGCTGGATTTATTATTAAAAATAAAAATAATCAGAGAACTAAAATTCTAAATATATCCTTTCTTTCCGCGAAATCCCTAAATGGAAATTCTCAAAAACTACAACATAATTATTATAAACTAAGAAATACAAATAAGATTTATGAATATCTTAAACATTTTCCGAAACATAAGAAACAGTTTGATGAATTTCAAGAGCAACTTTATTCGTGGACCGAACAATTGTATGGATATTATGTTGCTTGTTTTATTGAAAAAAAGATGAGACTAAAAGATGCTCCATTTGAATTTAAACCCATTCTGTATGAACTCCAATATACTTATTTAAATAAGCTTAAGCCAAATAATAGAAAAGTTACTTTTAATTATCTAACAAAATATGTTAAAACAATTCCTATCCCCAAGCTAATGTTTAGTATTAATCATAAAGATAAACCTCATAAAGATAAACCTCATAAAGATAAACTCCATAAAGATAAACTCCATAAAGATTAACTCCATAAAGATTGACCCCATAAAGATTAACTCCATAAAGATTAATATTCTATTTATACGAAAGAATCAGAAATGTTAGTGTAGTTTTGCATACAATAATCTATACAGCTTTTTAACAAACTTTTAATATTATCCTTATTCGCTTTTTTTTCGTCTTTAAATATAACTCTAATTATGGAATGATCGTCATGTGGATGCCTCTTAATAAACCCTACATAACTGAGCACTTTTGCTTTATTCAAAAATCTGTCGTGAAGCATATACTCTATATTTTTTCCCACAGAATAATCTATTCCAAACAATTTGACATCAAATGAGTTTTTAACATTAATTGAATCTTTTATATAAACTATTTCATCATTTTTGATTTTTTCCGATAATTTATAAAATTTAACATTTAAAACCATACACGCTTTTTTTATTAATTCTTCATTTGTAAAAACGCCAATTGTTTCCACTCTAAATTGAAATTTATTTTGAGTAAAATACCGTTTTCCTTCAAGCAAATACCAATTTCTCTTTTTTTCATCTATTGTTTTTTGTAAAATACCTTGTTTATTCAAACTATCTTCCATTTTTGCCCATGCTTCGGTCTGTTTAACTTCATCAATCATATTATTGTAAGCGGCTGTAGAACAAACATTATATTGTCCACTAATACTAGCCCTCGATTCAAATAAACGACTAGCTAAACTTAATTTTTCACCCGGAATATTTTTGGAAATACCAGGTTTTAAACGAGCAAAAAGAATATAATCCCCAGTAATTTTTGATGGAGGAAATATTTTTTTAACTTGTTCTTTAGAAAGATAACGATTTGTTGTTTTATCTTTAATTGTAAAATCTTCCGTAGTAATATATTCTATTGAATTTCCAGTGTTTTCTTTATCTACTTCCACTATTAAATTATCTATATTATCAGGTGTTTTTAAATGAATGGGAATACACCCTAAACGCTGTTTCAATATTTCATTTGTAAATGAAGTTGTATTCTCATAAATTATAGTAGACTCTAAATCAGAAGTTCTATCATTAAATGGTTCTGTTTTAAAACATATTGTGCTAACATCATTTGTCAATGTCCTACGTAATCCATTTATTACACTAACATTACATTTAGCATCAAAAGATAATATTCCATTATTTTCAGAAATATTTGTAATTTCTGGTAACTGAAGCTTTGATTCTGCCATTAATACTTATAATAAAGAAATATTTTTAAATAATATTTTAATTCTACATTTTATTTATTAATTAAAATAATTTCAATTTAATAAGTTATATTTATATTATCAAAAACTTTTATAAATATAAATGAGTTACGTATTATATTATAGTAAATATTGTGATAATTGTAAAAAAATATTATTTAAAATAGGGAAAGATAAAATCAAAGATGACATACATTTTTTATGTATTGATAAAAGAAAAAAGGTGAAAAATAAAATTTATATTATTTTATCCGATGGAAAAGAATTATTAATGCCCGAAGAAATACAAAAAGTTCCAGCTTTACTAATGTTAAATAGAGGTAATAGAATCATTTATGGAAAAGAGATATTGGATTTATTTGAACCAATATTAGAAAATAATAAAATAAAATCAACAATGGGTGGAGAACCTTTAGCATTTTCTAATTTTGAAATGGGAACTAATTTATCTGATAATTATTCTTATTTAGATCAATCTTCGGAAGAATTGAAAACCTCAGGTGAGGGAGGATTGAGACAGATGCATTCATTCGCCACATATGATCTTACAGATGAAATTGAAACTCCGCCAGAAACATTTGTATCAGAGAAAATAAAATCGGGGAATGTTTCTAAATTATTAAGTAAGCTACAGGAAGAGAGAAGTAAAGAAATTAAATTAAAATAATATAAAAAATTTACTAATATATTTAATAGAATGGATAGTCAAAAAAAAATTATACTGAAAACTTTCAATATACAATTAAAAAAATTTTTAACATTCACCGATGAAACTATACCCGGTAATGAAGATATTGAGACATTAAGCACTCTCGCTTCTTTACTTATTAAATGTAATCCAAAAAAAATTATATATTTATGGGCATATTATATTGCTGGTCCATATTTACCTATTATTGAAAATGGTGATTTTACATATTTTGAAAAAAAAGATTATAGTGAAGATGTTAAAGATTTGAAAGATAACGCATCTTATGTTTTAGAATGTTATAATAAAATTAAAAATAAAATATCAAATTTAGATGAAACATATAAAAAAGAAGCTATGAATTATATTCAAATATTAACCAAATTGTCCTTAAAATTTCATAAAAAATAAATTTATAAATTATAAATATATTAGTATTTAAAAAATTAATTAATATATTTTAATATATTTTAATGAATCAAAATAAAGAACCAGCAGTAGATAATTATCCAGTGGAACTTAATAAGATATTGAAAGATTTTATTACTGATATTTTAAATACTTTTCCAGAATACAATGATTTTTTTACAGAGAATGAATTGGATTTTTTAAATGATGAACCAAATATGAACAAAAGAAGTAAAGCATATGAATATTTTAAAAAAGTATATCCAGAGAGATTTTTTGATATCTTATATGAAAATGTAGATATTTTTGAAGATAGTGAAATAAATACAAATTTTTTCGAAAATATTGATTTTAAATTATTGTGGAAGGAAAATATTAGTGGTAATACAAAACAAATCATTTGGAAATATTTACAATTGGTTTTATTTTCTATGTCAAAAAATATAGATGGTTCTGAAAGTTTTGGAGATACAGCAAAGTTATTTGAAGCCATTGATGAAGATGAGTTAAAAAATAAATTAGAAGAAGTCGTTTCTTCAATGGAGGGTATTTTTGATCAATCAGGTAATGATCAGAATTTACATTTTAAAGATATGATGGATAAAATGAAAGGAATGGATATTTCAGGTATGGATTTTAAAAATAATCCAGAAATGGAAAAGATGTTCGAAGATATGAGAAAAACAATGGATATCTCGGGTGTATTTGATGAAAACTTTAATTTTGAAGATATGATGAAGCATTTTGAAAATACGATGGACAACTCGGGTAATTTTAATAAAGATATTCCAAACCCAGAAGATATACATGAACATTTAAATTCTTTAATGGGCGGTAAAATTGGAAAATTAGCCCAGGAAATTGCGGATGAAACAGCAAAAGACTTGGATATGGACCCAGATAATGTAAAAAGTGTAAATGACGTTTTTTCAAAATTATTTAAAAATCCCGGAAAATTGATGGGGATGATTAAAAAGGTAAGTTCGAAATTAGATGAGAAATTGAAGTCTGGCGAGATTAAAGAAAGCGAGTTAATGAAAGAAGCAAGCGAACTTTTGGGAAAAATGAAAAATACACCAGGAATGAAAGATATGGAAAAAATGTTAAGTAAAATGGGGATGGGCGGACTTGGTGGTAAGGGAAAACCAAACATGAATTTGTTTCAATCTATGATGAAAAGCAATTTAAATAAAAGTAAACAAAAAGAACGAATGTTAAATAAATTAAAACAAAGAAGACAGGAAAAAGAATTAATGGCGAAAATAAATGAAAAAATCCATAGAAAACCTGAAAATTTTAATCAAAAAGTTTTTAGTGTCGGTGATGGTAAAATGGAAAAAAGTAAAATAGGAAAAAAGAAAAAGAAAAAAAAGAAGAAGAAAAATAAAAATAAAAAATAATAACTATATATATCTTAAATGGAAAAATTTTGGATTAATGATATTTCAGAGTTGTTTAATAGACCACTAGAAATTTGGCCATATGAATATTTAAACATTGAAAGAAAATATAATGCTATAACAAGATTAATTTTATATTTAACAGTTTTAGGATTCTTATTTACAAAAACTTACAATATTCTTATATCGTGTTTTATAACGTTAATTGTTTTTATTATGCTTTATAAAAATCAAGCTAATAAAAATGTAGAAGGATTTTCCATGAAAGAACAAAAATTTAAAGCTGGTGATTTTGAAAATATAATGAAAGATAAATATTCCTTCCCAACAAAAAAAAATCCTTTCATGAACGTTATGATGGATGATTATAAATATAATAATAAGAAAAAACCCGCTGCACCTTCCTATAATAAAGCCGTAGATAGAAATATTAATAAAACAGCAATTAAACCTGACTTATTAAATTCTTTAGTTAACAATGACAAATTATATAGAAATTTAGGAGATAATTTAACCTTTGAACACAATATGCGAAGTTTTCACACAATGCCAAATACTAAAATACCAAATGACCAGAGAAAGTTTGCTGAATTTTGTTATGGAAATATGTCTTCGTGTAAAGAAGGCGATACTATACAATGTAGCAAAAATAATAGAAGATTAGGCAATTCAATGTATTAATTATTTAATATGATTAACTTTTAGAATAAACCATATTAAATAATAATGTAATAAATTTATTTTTATATAAAAAAAAAATATTAGAGAATAATATATAGAAATGGCAAGTTTATACAATTATACGTTTGACAATATATCTCGTATTGGCGACGATGTTTGTGCGCTTTCTGAAAGAGACATGCAAAATAATAATTTCGGTACATATTCAACCAAAAATTATTTTGAAAAATTTTGTGGTATGAAACAACCCATTAGTTTTGCTACAAAGCAGCCAAATGTCTTCTACAAAGGTGGTTATGGAGTCATGGGTGCTGGAGGATGTAATGTTGATAGCGATTCTAATTTAAGAATTGGTTCTACTCAAACAAACCCAAAATGCCGCATTTCACTTGAAGAGCGACCTTTCAAAACTGTACCCTTTTTAGGAAGAGGTCGCCCACAGCCTACAATGGAATCTAAATTACAGCAGGGTGCTTACATTGGTGAAAAAAAGAGCTGCCGCAATGTAACGGAAAAATCATTTAGAACAACTGATGTTGATTTAGTGCCTTCTTTGAAAGAATCAATTCAAAACCCTGAAAACTTAATTCAGGATGTCGCAGATAAAGGTTGGATTAGAGGTGGCATTCCATCAAGAGAAATTACGCGTGATAACGACTACTTTAATAGAAAACGTAATTAATTAAATATATTGATATAATTAATATATTTAAATTGCTACTAAAAAAATTTAAAGATAACTATTTTAGTATTTATAAATGTATAACACCAAATATGATTTAGTTTATAAAAATAAATTAGATGATACATCAGATGATACTGACGCTTTATATAGGCATGATTTAGTTGAAGTTTTTAATTTACAAGATTTATTTTATACAGATGAAATTGATAATGATAAATTTAATTTTGATCCTTTTTTTAAGGAACTAACAAACAAAACAGACAAATTATATGAATCATTTAAAGATAATCAACAAATTATAGAATTAATGGAAGAAATTAAACAAAAAACATTATTTCCAATGGGAACGCATGATAATCAATCTTTATTTTTCTATTTTTTTAGTTTTGAATATTTTTATTTATTTCATGAGTGTTTAAAAGATTTATTGAATAATGGTGAAATTTCTACCATAAACTATGATGCTATCATTAAAAAAATAAAGCAAAAATAAAAAAAAAATACAATTAAAGATTGAAGCAAAATAAAAAGTAACAGAAATAAAATATTCACAAATTATATATGGCTTCTACATCAATGAAAAATTTACCAGGAAATTATAGACAAAATCAAAAAGAGCAACACCTAAATAGACAATATTTGGTAAATAAAAATAAAAAAATTCCTTTAAATTCAGCTTTACCTGATTTAGGTATTAATGTTGGTAATATGGCGGGGGGATATACGCACAATATATTGTCAAATAATACTCCTGATTTAGAGAGTTATTTATTTGGAATTGGCACTAGTAATTTAGTAAAACCGTATGTAAAACCACGAAATGATATTAATACTTTAGATAACTTACCTTTCTTTAATACACCCGGGTATTGTATGCCAAAACCACTTGTTGTCGAAAACAGACAAAGACCAACCGGTCCATTTTCTTCTTAATTTTAATATAATTTTAATATAATTTTATTTAAATTCATAAAATAAACTATTTTAAAATTATATATGTCAACAAACATTATTACAGATTTTCAAATAAATAATAATTTAACTATTACTGATAATAATTTGAAAATAGTAACTGATGGAACAACAGATACTTTAGATATTAGTGGTAATGTAGATGTAAGTAATAATCTTATTATCAGAGGATATATAGGTATAAAAACAGAAACACCTGTTGTATCAATTGATATCAATGCGAATGATGCTCTGCGATTACCCGTGGGAAATAACTCTTCCCGACCCGACTATACTACAATAGATTGTTCAGGATGTATTCGCTATAATTCAGAAACCACACAGTTTGAAGGGTTTTCTCCATCTGGGTTATCTTGGATAGGCTTAGGTGGTGTGGTCGATATTGATCAAGACACAAAAATTTTAGCTGAATTAAATCCAGATGAGGATAAACTTCGTTTTTATACAGCTGGGGGACAGCAAATGCTCATTAATGAGTCTGGAAATGTAGGTATTGGTTTAGCTTTAGGTGATGATCCCGCATATATTTTAGATATTAACAGCACTGGTGCTATACGCATTCCCATAGGTACAGACGCACAAAGAGAGAATATAACAAACACAGCTGGTTTGATTCGTTATAATTCATCGAATAATGAATTTGAAGGATATGGAGAAAGTGCTTGGGGTGGTTTAGGTGGTGTAAAAACATCAACTGGTAATACAAAAATCACAGCAGATGACACAAATGGTTTGGAATTTTTTACAAATAATGATGAAAAAATGACAATATTGGCTAATGGCAACGTGGGCATCGGCACAACTACGCCAGCATTGTCCTTAGACGTCCATGGTAATTATATTGGTAGATGGTTGGGTTCTAATCATACTAACGCAGCCAATACTTACTACAAACACAGCTCAAGTGTAAGAGACAGTTATTACATGGGTCGATGGGACGGTCCGAACGCGCAGTCTGAAACCAAATGTTTTTCGGGCATGGAATTAAAAGTTGATACAGCGTCAAATATGGGTACTGGTAGTGGTGATAACCAATCGGCTATAATGTTTCATACTTGGGGGTACGGTATATCCAACTCCCGATAAGTTATGCGAATAGATGCGAACGGCGATGTGGGCATCGGCACAAATGAGCCCAATGCGAAATTACATGTGAATGGAAATATAAAAATAAAACAAATCTCTGAAATTGGTAATACGTCTTCAAATTATGATAACGGCCTTATATTTGAAAGGGAAATAAATAACGAAAATTATAGTTATTACATGGGTTATGCTCAATCTGGTTGGTTTTCAATAGGACAATATCATCCTGGTACGACACCAAATCATAATGAATTTTTTAGAGCGAATGGTACTGATGTATTATTATGTCCTGATGGTGAGGGCAACGTGGGCATCGGCACAAGTTCGTCAACCGATCTACTTACTGTAGGAAATAATGCTACTACTAATACAGGGGGAACAACGTCTATGTCTATATTAGCACCGGGTGAAAATGCGGATGCTATTTTATATTTTGGAACACAAGAGCAGAGCAACTCATCATATGCTAAAAAAGCCGCTATAATAGCGGAAGGGAGGACAGCCCACAGCAGAAGTAATTTACATTTTTGTTTAGATGATACAGCAAACAATAACGGCCAGAATGCTTCAATATCTAATTCAAGAATGACAATCCAACCCGACGGCAACGTGGGCATCGGCGCAACTTCGCCCGATGCGAAATTAGATATAGAATTTGCTGGTAAAACAGGTAGTTTATTAAGATTTGGGACTGATCGAGAATGGCACTTTACAAATAATTACACTGGTGGGAGTGCAAATTTAAATTTGGTTTCAAGCACTGATAATAAATCATTTAATATTAAATTAGACCAGACCCTCCGAGAGAATGCAGGAACAATTAAAAACACACTTTTGACTTGCCTGGTTAGCACTACCAATCCATATATAAGGGTTACCGGCAAACTAGAAGTTACAGGTGATATAACAGCATACTATTCCGATGAACGATTAAAAACATTCAAAGGAAAAATAACAGAACCTTTAGCCAAAATAAAACAAATAAATGGATATTATTTTGTAGAAAACGAATTAGCCAAATCATTAGGGTATGATAATGATAAATTACAAGTTGGTGTTTCAGCACAAGAAGTGGAAAAAGTTCTTCCAGAAATCGTAACAAAAGCACCCATTGATAACGAATATAAAACAGTATGGTATCAAAAATTAACGCCATTGTTAATAGAAGGTATGAAAGAACAACAAACACAAATAGAACAACAACAAACACAAATACAATCATTACAAGAACAAATTAACGAATTAAAAGCTTTAATAAGCAAATAATTTTATAATATAACTAAATGCTCTAGATATTTTAGTTATATTATGTATATGGCTGGTGAAAGTGAAAATATTAAATTTAGTAAGATAGGTGAAAATGAAGTAAACGCAAAAGAAAACTTACATTTTCCAAAACCTATTTTAACGGTTACGGCCGAAACATCGTCAACAACAAATGCTATATGGAATAAAGATAATACACTTGAAACAACTGATCAAGTTTATTTTGATGGAAACGGCGATTATCTTGAAATAGAACATGAAGTAATAGAAATTGGTAATAACCAAAGTATATTTAATAATTATATATCAGGTAAGTGTTGGACTTTCAATTGTTGGTTTAGACTAGAGGGGGGAGGCACGGGTGATAATTTTATTTTAGGTATTAATAGTTCGACTGGTGGTAACTTATGTTTATTTGGACACAGAAATAGAAAGACATATATAAATGTCAGCAACTCGCACACCGTGAGTGGTTCCGAAACGTTTTTACTAAATGATTGGCATATGATGACAGTAAGTCAACGAGGATTCTTAGAACAGTATAATCCAGACTATGCTTATCACAGTTCTAATTCAGTCTGGGCTGGCGAGTCTATTGGGGGTACCCACGGTCAAGGGAAACTAGATAGTAGCCAGGCTTGGTCTTCGGAGTCGGTGAGCGATGTAACAACCGTATGGTGGCAAATAGAACTTAATGTTTTAAAAACGGTATATGGTGCGATAACACAGGGGCGTTCCAATAGTGATCAATGGATAAAAACTTGGAAATTTGAATATAGTCTTGATGGAAATACCTGGTTAGCTGTTGATGGCGGAGCCACCTTTACTGGCAATACAAACAGGAGTACAAAAGTGGAACAAAAATTTGCCAAACCAGTTATCACAAAATATATACGATTTCGCCCACAATCATACCATAGTCATCCAAGTGCGAGAATGGGATTGCGTATTTTTGATAATAATACCCCTGGTTATGTAGAAGTATATGTTGATGGAGAAAAAGAGACAACGGTTAGTCAAACTAGCGGTAGTATTCTTAGTATTGCTTCTAACGCTCAATGGTCCATTGGAATGGAATTAGATAGTGCCACGTCCACTGGTAATTTCATTAATGGATCAGCAAAACAAATAATGATATGGGATAAACCCTTGACCGAAGATGAGATTGAACTTCTTTATAAATTAGGTCGTAACTGGGGTGTAAATGCGAAAGATAATATTATTGAAGAAAATGCGGTTTTTACTAGAGATTATGGTAGTAATATAGTAGTAGGTAACAATGTGATAAATGATGCTGATAATTGGAATGGTTACGCTATAACCGATGAACTTTCATCTATGGTCGGATTTCAGGGTAGTATAAATATCAACGTGTCATACGAGGTAATGATAGGATTGACTGTAAGTGGAGCTACCGAGTACACACATAATAGTTATAGGTGGAAAGGGTGGAAAGTATACCTAAATAAAGATACATCGTTTCAAGCTAGATATAATTCTGATGGTGGGTCAACAACAGAAGATAATAATACAACAACTCTATCTGGATTTGACTATAATAACGATAATCAGATTGTTAAATTTATTATAAATGAAGCAACAAATTATCCAGAATTTTATGTTGATAATGTATTAGTTCATACGTTTACCAATAGAGAAGTTGTTAGTACAGATTATCCATTATCTGGTATTGTATCTCTTCATAGCGGTGGTGGTTTTAAAAACGCAAAAATATTAAAAAAAGTAATTTCACAAACCCCGCGATATTCGGAAACTGAAAAACCATTTGACCATGTGTTTGACCCACCTTATACACATCATTCTAGTCCTTATATAGTTGGCGGCGAATCACCCGGTGAAAACAGAATTGAAGGAAAAGGGCGATATTCTGATAATGGGGCATGGGTAGTGTGGAACGGTACCACTTGGGGGGGGAATGAAAGTAATTCATCTAATACAACACATTATTATCAAATAGATTATAGCGCGGATGGTGCTGATAAAACACAGATTGCTGGTGTAGTAACTTATGGTAGATATAACTCGGGTCAATGGGTTACAAAATGGAAATTTCAATATTCATCAGATGGTTCTACTTGGGAATGGGTAGATGATGGATATGAATTTGATGGAAATACTCATAATGATCAAAGAAATATGGTATATTTTGCTTCGCCTGTAGATACAACTGGCATACGGTTTTTCCCAACTGGATATAGTTCTTACCCATCGGCAAGAATGGCCCTATTATTATATAAACCAAATG
>Ga0228631_1000575_pt1 | contig 20529 bp, 16 predicted proteins | sample 39DmetaG_FD_183049 | JGI IMG/M metagenome (GOLD analysis project Ga0228631, IMG submission 183049) | Seawater microbial communities from Monterey Bay, California, United States - 39D | ecosystem: Environmental > Aquatic > Marine > Coastal | place: USA: California | collected 2016-09-28
GATTATATTAATGAATTGTCTATGTTTGGTGATGATTTATATGTTAATTGTTATCAGGAAAATGTCAAACTGTCTTCCCGTGGTGATTATGGAAAATCAGAAATTATAATTAAAGAAGAGTATTTAGAAGAATATCTCATTGAGGAAGATGTTGATATTAGTCAATTCTTCAATATTAAAATGATTAAATGTTTTACTAATTTTACAAAATTAAATAAAATTGTGAAATTTCATTTACTAAAAGATAGTCCAATGAAAATTATTTATGAACTATCTGAAAAAGATCCCGAAAAAAATTCGCTCAAATTTTATATAGCACCAAAAGTTGAAGATTAAATACGCTTAAAATAAAATATTCATTTCTTTGATATTTTTAATAATGGAAATTTTTCTTACAGTAATTATATTTAGTATAGTTCTTTTTTTATATATTCATATGCATTTTCACTTAGATACTAGTAATGATTTAGAAGTATATACAATTGATAATGTTTCAAAGGACCGTTTAGAAGAAATTTGTAACTTAAAACAACCAGTATTGTTTGAATATAATAATGACAATCTTATTGAGATTGTAAATATTGGAAAATTGGAAGAATTATATGGTGCCTTTGATGTTAAAATTAGAAATATTGATGAAAAAGATAAAGAAAGAGAAGTTTATTTACCAATCTTATTAAGCGAAGTTGTGAAAATTTTTCAGAGTAAAAAAAATAATAAAGTAATTATTGAAAATAACAATGACTTTTTAGAAGAAACAGGATTATTAAAAACATTTAGATATAATGATTCTTTTTTGAGACCACCATTGGTCTCAATATGTAAATATGATTTTATGTCTGGTAGTGAGGAATCTTATACACCGTTAAGATATAATATTAGCCATAGAAACTTTTATATGGTAACAAGTGGCAAAGTGAATATGAAATTAATACCACCATTACATGGAAAATATTTACAAAAAGAGAATGATTATGACATTTTTGAATTTGGTTCACCTGTTGACCCATGGGATATTCAAGATAAATATAAACCGGAATTTGATAAAGTAAAAGTATTAGATTTAGAGCTTAACCCGGGTCAAATTATAAATATCCCACCTTACTGGTGGTATTCAATCAAATATGTTAAAGTTTCTAGTATATGTGTTTTTAAGTATAGAACGTATATGAGTACTGTATCGGTATTACCTAATTTGTTGATGGGTTTATTACAACAACAAAATATTAAAAGAGAAATTGCTGAAAAAATTAGCTTTGAATAATTAAAAATCAAAATTTCTATTTCCGTAATCAAATGAATGGTTACTATCTGTCAAAAATACAGATATATTAGAAATACATCGTATTGTTTCATCTATGTTATCAGGTGTAACAATATAAATATTATTTTCACTTGTAAATAAAGTAACAACATTCGTATTTTCATTTATAATTCTATTTCTTATTTTTACCATATTCCATGTTTTATCTGATTTATTTTTTACATATGTCCAATAATGATTCTTAGAACAATCTCTTGTAATACATTCATATTTTTTAAATGGGTGAATGGTGTGGGTACATAATTTTCTTATTTTATTACATGAAACTGTTTCATCAAAATGTTCTGACCAACCTAGAAAACGAACGACATATTCTATTTTTAAAATATCAAATGTTTTAGAAACGGTTTCATCAAAAATTGGATTAATACTTATTTTTTTTTTAATGATTCTAGCGGGCGCCCAACTTTTAACAAAATCAAACGCATCTACAATATCGCCTTTTTTCCAAGATTGTAATATATTATATTTTTGGTCATGTAAATTAAAATATTTCATATAATGATTACCCCAATTATAATGATAAAAACGTTTCCAGTTATTTATTAATGTATTTTTCAATAGTTCGCTGTTATAATTATTATCTTCTTTTAACATTAATAATCTATCATCAAATATTCTTTTTTCTGTAATTAATTTATTTTTATTAATTATATTTTTTATATTTTTAGAAATTAAAAAACATTTTTTATGATATTCTGTAAATAAAAAAAAACTTAAAATATGTGATACAATATGATATGGTAAATATTTAGACATGATATAATATATTTAGAAAAATATATTACATCCATGTAATAGATATATTAACAAATATCTCCCCAAGTTTTAGTGAAATTTTCGTGTTTACACATTTCTTTAACAATGCGAAGTGATTCTTTAGCATCTGGTAGTAATACATCTAGGTCTCCTATGACAGTGTTTACATTAGCAAGAGTTTTTGTAATATCGCCAGTCATACTGGCAGTGTAAGAACAGATAGCAGTAATTAACGTAAAATTAATTAGTACGATAAAACTAGCAATATAAAAGACTCGTTGATTATTCTTTGGTCCTAAACCCGGTAATTCTGAGTAATTCATATTTTCACTCATTATAAATAATAAATATTTTTAATAACAAAAAAATAAACGAAAGGAAAATAATAAAAAAAAAATAATTACATAATTTATATGTTATCATCTGCGATTGATTTTTTAAGTACTGAAAAAATGGTGAAAAATTCATTTTATTTAACATATGTTTTTCTTTTAACAACGGCGACAATAACATTTATTGAAGCAATGAGAACAAAAGTCGAAAAAGTGCGTCACATTTTAAATTTAGAAACATGTATTTCAGTTGTAGCGGCATATTTTTACGGTAGATTTGTATCAATAGTTGATAACGGCAATATTGATTATGAACAATTAAATAAAACAAGATATGTTGATTGGTTTATTACGACACCAATTATGCTTCTTGTTTTGTGTTTAGCATTCTTGTATAATTCGGGAGGTAGATTGAAGTTCACTACTTTTTTGAAAATATTGGCGATGAATTTTGCGATGCTCGCCTCGGGATACGCAGGTTCTACAAATATGGTTGATAAAGTTACTGCGTTAGGTGTTGGTTTTATTTTCTTTTTCGCGTTGTATGGATTTATTTATTATAAATTTATAGCTAAGAAGCCGTTATTTGATAATGTTATACTTTATTGGGCTTTCTTTACATTTTGGATATGTTACGGTTTAGTGTATTTACAAGAAAATAAATTCAAAAATGTTGCTTATAACTATTTAGACTTATTTGCTAAATGTTTTGTGGGTATATTCTTCTGGGCATACTTTACTAAAGTTTTTACTCTAAAGTAATTATAAAATTGAATTAAAAATTATTAATTATATTTTACATAATTAATAATCTATGAATTATAAAATATATGTTTCGGATAGAAACTATAGTGAATATGTTGTTTACGATGCTAAAACAATGAAAAAAATTGAAGGAGAAATAAATATAGAACCCATAAATTCAAAGATATTTAACTGCGATATATTTACTCTTGATGAAAACGAACTTAAAATAATTCATTCACCTATAAGAGAAAGTAAATTTATATCTGGTGTTCTTGTTTTACAAGGAAATAAAACATATGGTCGTTATAAACAAAAATATTTATATCGTTGTATTCCAGACGATAAACGATTACCAGAATTTATTGTTCCATATAAAGTAAATGTTCAATTTAGAAAACATCAAATAAATAAATATGTTGTTTTTAAGTTTTCATCATGGAGAAAAAAACATCCAATGGGAACACTTAAAATTACAATAGGTGACGTTGATAAATTATCCAGTTTCTATGAGTATCAAATGTACTGCAATAGTTTATATGCTTCAATAACCAATTTAAAAGAAAAAGCTAAAAAAATGTTAAAATTACATTCTGAAGAGCATTATATAAATTTAATCATTGAGAAAAATAAAATAGAAGATCGACAAGACTGGGAAATAATAACAATAGACTCAGTTGGTTCAAAAGACTTAGATGATGCTCTTGGTTACAAGAATATAGATGAATTAACAGCAATGGTTAGCATTTATATATCTAATGTAGCATTTTGGTTTGATGTACTAGACCTATGGTCTTCTTTTAATAATAGAATTGCTACAATATATTTACCAGATAGAAAGAGACCCATGCTACCAACAAGAATATCAGATGAGATAAGTAGTTTATTGGAAAATGAAAAAAGATTTGCGTTTACAATGGACATTATTGTAAATAAAGAAACGGGTGAAATAATATCGTATGATTATTCCAATACTATAATAAAGGTTACTAAAAATTTAAGGCATAAAACATATGAATTGAATAAAAATGTAATGTATTACCAATTAAGAACCTTATCTCAAAAAATGAATAAAAAAAATATTCGATTAGATAATCTTATGAATTCACATGAACTTGTATCGTTTTATATGATTTTAATGAACTATTTAACTGCTAAGAAAATGACAGAATTTAAACAGGGTATTTATCGATTTACACGAAATAATGTTGATTATAATGTTCCAAATGGAACGCCGAAGGATATCGCCAGCTTTCTCAAAATATGGCATTCTATGGGTGGAAAATATTGTAAATATAATCAATGTAATAGTCATGAAATGTTAAAATTAGATTCGTATTTACATATAACAAGTCCTAATAGACGATTGGTAGATTTACTAAATATGATTGTTTTCCAGGATTTAATGGGGATAGTTAAATTCAATGAAAAATCATTGTCTTTTTATGAAAAATGGATTACTGATACATCTATCGATTATATTAATGATACAATGAGATCTATTAGAAAAGTACAGAGCAATTGTAAGTTATTGAATATATGTTATAATGACCCGCGTTTAACAAAGAAAAAAATAGAAGGTTATATATTTGATAAGCTAATTAGAAATGATAATTTGTTTCAATATATTGTGTATTTACCTAGTCTTAAAATGACAAATAGACTTACAACAACAGAAGATCTGGAAAATTTATCTCTCCATAATTTCAAAGTGTATATTTTCATGGATGAAATACGATTGAAACAAAAGATTCGGTTGTTGTTAATTTAAATTGATAAATTAAACTATAAGTCAAAATACAAATAATAATGATTTCTAAAAGAATATGTACTGTATGTAATACTATTAAATTAAAAAAAAAGAGGAAATGTTCTAATGAATTGTGTTATAAATCTAATTTTTATAAAGAGAAAAAGAAAGCTGAAGAAAAAGAAAAAAAGCGCATTGAGAGAGAAAAAATTCGAGCTGATAAAGAGAAAAAGAAAGCTGAAGAAAAAGAAAAAAAGCGCATTGAGAGAGAAAAAATTCGAGCTGATAAAGAGAAAAAGAAAGCTGAAGAAAAAGAAAAAAAGCGCATTGAGAGAGAACGAAAAAATAAATTAAGAGCTCCAAAAGCAGGTACGAGTGTAAAAGGTCGGGATGGATCAACAAGACATGGTATGGCTATAAGTTATAGCAAGCATCATGCTCCTGAAATTACAGTAGAAGATGTGGACAATAGAAATAGTTTGTTGAGAATAGATCCAAATAAATGTTTTTGGTGTAGAAAAGCAAATAGAGAATGTGGTGATCATGCACATCCGTGTTGCAACACAACTAATCATGAATATTCTTTTACAAATGCTTTAAATATAGTTCCATCATGTCGTTCATGTAATTCAACAAAAGGTGGAAAAAGATTAAAAGATTGGATAAATATGTTAGATTGGTCAGATGAAGAGAAAAGGGTATATACGAATTGGTTATATGAAAATAATGAAAAACTTTTATTTAATGAAAAAGATACTGAATATTTGGAACGACAATTCAAAACAATTGATAATATTCACAAAATTTTAGAATATTGTGCTAAAAAACAAAAAGATGTGTCACAGTTTATATCTTTACAAATTCCAGAAGATTTATAGAGCAATTTCAATAGCTGGTATAAATTCAGCATCTCCAGGTATAAAACCAGTAAAATTATTTAAATTTTTAATATTAACATAAGCTAAGTCGCTATGAATATGTTTTTGTATTTTTATATTACCTTCCCACTCTTTTACTATAAAAAGTGTTAAATGTATTACTTTTCCACTTTTTTCAATTGTATGTGAATGTTGATTTCCTAGAAATTCGTGAATATCCGCAATATTTACATTAATTTCTAACTCTTCAAACAATTCACGTTTTAATGCTTCTTTTTGAGTTTCACCCTCTTCTATCTTTCCACCTGGAAATTCAAAAAGATTTGGAAAATTTTTTAAATTATTTGAACGTTTTGCCAAAATTATATTATTTTTTTCAAATAATACAGCACCAACAACATTTATCATACTAATTAAATTATTAATTATTTTCTATTATTAATTATTTTCTATAATTAATAATTTATAAATTACCAATCAATTTAAAAAACACTACATGGATGTAAATATGTTTTTTTAAAATTCTTATAGCATATAAGCTATTATAATAAATACAATATTTAGTAATATAATATATACATTATGTAAATGAGCAAAAAAAATACCGATGAAGAAATTATTTGGCATGGTCAACAGGAAAATATTCTGAAAAAGTGGAGTGAGATAGGTTCTTCTTATAGATTTATGCACGATAGGGCATTCATACATTATGAAAAACAGAATTTTCGTTTTGCTTTACCTGTTATTGTAATCAGTACAGTTACTGGTACAGCTAATTTTGCTCAGGGAGCTTTCCCCGTTAGTTGGCAAAGTTATGTTCCTTTATTTGCGGGATTTTTAAATTTATCGGCTGGTTTGATAACAACTATAGCTCAGTTTCTACGAGTATCCGAATTATTGGAAGGGCATCGCGCAGCCAGCATTGCTTATTCTAAATTTTCTAGAAATATTTCTGTAGAGCTTTCACTTCCAGTGGATGAAAGAAGTTGTGGTGGCAGGGAATTTATTGCCAATAGACGTATTGAATTGGACCGCTTAATTGAGCAGAGTCCAAATATACCACTTCATATAGTTAAATTATTTGGCAAAAAATTTCAGAATTCTGAATTTATCAAACCTGATATTCTGGAAATTACTGGTGTGGAAGTTTATAAAGATTCAATTAGAGAAAAAGAAGAACGAGCTAAAAAAGAATTAGAATTAAAAGAAAAGGAACTTAAGTTAATTCAAGACAAAAAAATATATGAAGACAATTTAATTGCAAAAATTAGAAAAGAAGAAGCCGATAGACAATCTTATTTTGAAGCTAAACTAAAACAAAAATTATCGGAAGCTAGAAAAAACTTAGAGAATGATAAACGTCTTCGCTCAGCACAAAAAAAGAAAAAAGTTGGTATAACAACTGTCGCAAAAAGCATGTCATCATTAATAAGAAAATTAGAAGATGTTGGAAAAAGCAACGATATTATTACACCAGATTCAAGTGATTTTGATGAACCAACTCCCACAAATAATAAAAAATCAATAATAAAATCAACGAATAAAGAAATAAGCATTGATATAGATAATGAAATTATTAGACAATCTCCCATAGTTGAACAAGATGATACTGAAGATGAAACAGAAACAGAAACAAAAGCCGAAACCGAAACAAAAACTGAAACAATAATAGATGTTTCAAGTAATGAACAATAATTTAAATAATAATTAAATTAATTATATTTTAAATTTATTTTCTGCGGCGTTTGCGGCGTCTCTTCACCTTCTTGGTCTTGTTTTTGCGAAGCTTTCTCTTCTTTTTTTGTGTCTTAACGCGCTTTCGTCTGCGCTTCTTTTTGGGCATAATAGCATTCATCATTTTATTGTATCCGGGCATTATGTTATATATTGAGAAAAAAAATAATTATATTAATAAATGATAGATTCTATATTTTTTTTCATATCTTTGTTTTTATTTATTTTAAACGAGAAAAATAGAAAACAAAAACCGTTAATACCCGCATTAGAATATTATAGTGATTCATTTAATTTATTAAATGGTACCATGAACAGTCTAATTAAAATGTATGATAAATCATATGTTTTTAATTATAGAAATTTAAGTTTTCATAAGAAATTTACTAAATATCATGAAGATATTTTAAGAGAATTTGAGAAAAACTTTTCAACATATTATTTAACAAATCCTGGAGTTTTTTCTGAAAATTTTTATCAAAATAACAATAAATACGGATACTTTTTTGTGAATTATTATGGAAAAGTTAATACCGATAAATTTCCTATTTTATCTAAACTAATTGAAAATGAAGATATATATACTTGTTTTTTTAGTGTTATAGACGGGAAAAAAAAAATACATACACATAGGGGTCCTTACGCGGGTATTTTAAGATATCATTATACATTATTTAGTAACAATGATAAAAATGATTATTTAAAAGTTAAAAATAAAAAATTATATTGGATGGAGAAAAAAGGATTTTTATTTGATGATACTTATTATCATAAATTATCAAAAAAAAGCAGAGGTACACGCGTTGCTATTATTATAGATGTTAAACGTAAGTTACCTTATTTATTGGATAAGTTAAACACGTATATACTTAGTTTAATTGACAAAAAAAAATATGTAAATGAAACTAGAGAGAAATTATTACTCGAATAATTATTCTACTACAGCAATAAAATTATTATTAGGGTGTTTATCATTATCGCATTTATGATTACACACAGGGCATGCGTACATTACAGCATTTTCAGAATGTCTATCTAAAACATTTTGTACAAATGGATAAGCAACTATAGTTAATAATTCATAAAATGTAGGTAAGCCATTTTCACAATTCATACATAGATTTTGTATTTCATCAATAACCTTATTGGTATCTCGGCTATTTCCCTCTTTTTCTATCATACTAACCCTAGAATGCCCAACATGTACTCTTTGTAATTTAGAAACATACCTATCTCCATCATGTAACGGACACGGGCATATATATTTGACTTTTTTGGAAATTTGTTCTTGGGTTAATTGTACGTCTCTTGGTATATATAATTCAGATGGAACTTTATTGGCATTTAATGTTGCTTTTTGAACAAGTTCTGTGGCAATACTTTTTGATATATTTTTTTGATTAATATAACTATTACCTTTAGCTTTTTCAATATCTACTCTGGCGTAACTAGGAAATGGTAATATAACATCTTCTGTATTCATTATTTTTTGTTTTAAAAAACAATGAAAATATTATTTCAATTTAATTTTAATACGCCATATTTTTTCAACTAATTTCATTTTTTCATTTGAATCATCAAAAATTACATCTGGTTTATTACCAAATATATTTTTTAACATTTGATATACATTTGTAGTAGAAGCAGCATCGGATGTTATTTGATTTAAATTAATAGTACAATTCATTTTAATAAATAAAGATACAAAATCACCTGGACAAAATGGAAATTTATATACCGTATTATCTGCTTCATATAAAAATCTGTCAGGAGAATTTTCTACAAATTGAACCATTAAACTATTACAAATTTCTTGTGATGAAAAAGATGACGTGGATAATCCATCAATAACAGCCGACGTTAATTGTAAATGTAAGTTACTCGTATTGACAGAATTAATTATTTCACTTTCATTTGCTATAAATGCTTGCGCAAAGGGATGACCCATTAGAGTATCTGCTATATATCTGACCAACATTCTACCAATAGAAGCTTCCCGTGGATTAATACCTGTGTTAAATGAACTATCATATATTGTTGTTGCGGTGTTTTCTATATCAGATTTTAAGGCGTTTTCAAATAATATTTTATAACTTTCGTTAAAACTAAATAAATATGTATTATTTAGTTTTTTATATCTCAAGAATTCTCTAAAGAAATTTGCTGTAGCAAACTCAGCGTCCATTATAAAATTATAAGAAGCATCTAATGTAGTTACCGAATTTTCAGATGAATCGATGACAATTTTTTCATTGTTCAAATATACTGGTAAAAAAATATGTTGTGTAGTAGGTATTACGGCTTGACAATCACTACAATCAGTATGAATACTTCCGCTGGGATCTACATTATAATTATAAATTTGAGATATATCTGAACTACTTAAAACTGAATCGTATAATTTACTACTCGTTAATAAACCTTTAAATTTGCTATTATTGTTTCTATTAATACCAAGTTTATATTTTTCAAAAATAAAATTTAAATCATTAGGTAAAGATGGTGATGATGTTGCGTTTAATGTTTCTACGGACTCGCCATTGTAATATAATTTAAGTTCTCTATTTGCTGAAATATCACTATATGTCCATGTTACGGCAATATGCTGCCAAATATTTTCGGATATGTCTCCAAAATTAAAAGTATTTACACCACTATCAGGTAAATTAATACGAATATTCCATTTTTTTGTATTTGTTGCGTCTAATTGCCAAGAATAATTGGTGTTATGTGAATCACTTGTAGAAAAAATACTGTCATATAAATCCATTTCTTCAGTTGGTTTTGCCCATATAGAAAATGTGAATGAACCAGACCAGTTGTCAGACAAATCTTTTTCAAAGTAATCTTCCCCGTTAAAGGTAAAACTATATGGTGATATTAAAGCAGCGTTGCTACTCGTATCAAATGGAATGTCTGTAGTCCAAACACCGCTTCCGTCTGTTGTTAAAGTAGCATCGTGGTTATAAAGTGAAATATCATTTAAATTATTACCAGAACCATCTTCAAAACTATAATTAAATTTAATTGTTCCGGGCATAATATTTTATAAAGTAAAATAAAATATTATTTCTATTAAAACTAATTTATATAACTAAACTAATTTATATAATTAAACTAATTTATATAATTATATCCATGATATCATCTTCTTTATCATTATTCACAAAAATAGCATCATTTTCAGAAAAAATAATCTCATTTTTTTCTTCTTGTTTTTCTTCTTTCTCTTGTTTTTCTTCGTAGAAATCAATGTCACTATTTCTTTTATTAATCATACCTTTTAATTCTTTCATATATAAATAATTCATACGTTTATTATATTCAATACCATTGTCAACATACATATGAAAAATATCATCTAATTTTTTAATATTTTCATCATCCATGTTCATTTTTGATATCATTGCTGTTTTCTTAACTTCATTATATAATCTGTTATTTTTTATAGTTTGCCAACATCTTTCTTTTTCCATAACCTGAATTTGATTTCTTAATTTATCTAATTTTAATGATAATCTTCTTTTTTTGATACCATCTATTTTTTCATTTAAGATTCCTATTTTACTCTGTTTTTGTTTAAAAAAATTAGCAAAAATTTCTTTTTCAATATCATTTTTTAAGTGAATACCGTAATTATCTACGTCTATGCCATGACCCCATTCAACTAAATTATCTATAAATTTTTCTGAACAACATTTTAAAAAACATTGTAAATCATCTTTTTGAACGTTTTTATTCACAAATTCTTTTAAATGCGATTTAAAACTTTTTTTTGCTAAAATAAAAAAATAAGAGAGAAAATACAGCGTAATACCACCGTTGGATAAAATTAATATAATAATTAAAACATCTTCAAAAGTACCAAGTTCGTAGCCAGAATTTATTGTACCAAAAAAAAGACCAGTACTTAATGTCATAACTAAAGAAAGTAAACTAATACTTTCTAATTTATTACAAATCATACCATAGCTTGTTATAACATCGTATGGTCGTAAAAATACATGAAGAAAAAATGAAATTTGTACCATTAAAGAAGCAGCTATAATTTGATATCTTGGATAATTTCTTAAGAAAACAGAAATAACAATTAATGCCGCTTTTTTTCCCATAATAATAAATTCATAATACCACCTTTTCTCTCTATAACCTAAAAATAAAAAGGAGAGTGGTGTAGAGCCATCGTATCTATTTTGCATATCAAATAATCTAAATCTATGTTTATATAAAAGTCTAAACCCCATTAATGGAATTCCTATGCCATATAAACCCAGAGCAACATAAGAAATGGTTAAATATATTACATGTTCATTATTATAACATTCAACGGATACATCTCTAACTAAATAATATTTCTCACCTATTTTTTCGCAGTTCATAACTTCTAATGTTTTTTCTACTATTGTTGGCCAACTTAAAAATGTACCAACAACAATTGCTGTTTTTTCCCAAGCTATAAAAAATTCACAACAAGATGGAGATTTTTTTAAAAAATCTTCCCTTTCTATCACGGAATTAAATCTTTTTAATTTTTTTTTCTTTTTTTTACAAAATAATAATGAAACAATAGCTATTATACAGGTTACAGAAAGGGCATAAACAACAGGTAACGCCAAATAAACAACTAATTTTTCATAATATCTCCATCCAATAGCACAATCAGAAGAATAAAAACTAACCCTCGGTGATGAAAATTCTTTTGCTCTTTCAAATAAATATCGAATCAATGTAGGCCAGTTAATTTGAAAAGAACTAGCGAGTGAAAAAACTTGTGCATAATTCATAAATATTTTAACAACACCATTTACTTCTTCTTTTTTATTTTCAGATGGATTTGCGGTTTTGATTAAAAAAACAATTATTATAGTACATACAATTGGTATAACAACTGTTAATCCAATAGTTCTCTCTGTATTTTCAGGACATTTCAAACAAACACCGTCATCCTTAGCCCACCCTTTTTCACATATATCACACAATGGACCATAATGTCCTTCATTACATAAATCATCACTGTTGTTTTTAATCTCACCACCTTTACAAGCAAAAATATTTTTACACTTATATGTTTCTATAGTAGCATAGGAATGGCGCCAATAGTTTTTATTTATTTTAATAGATTTTAATGTTTCCCCTTTAAAACAAGTAAATTCTCGAGGACAACGTTTACAATCAATATTTGAACTATTAATAGTATAACTTCCTGTAGAACAAACACATTTTGTTTTTTCAAAATTTTGTTCTGAATTTGATGTACATTGAGAACATAAAATACTACCGTATTTATTTGAAAATCTACCCATTGGACAATTTTCACATTGTGTAGACATCATATTAGATGTAAATTTACCTGGCAAACATTGAATACAATTTGAACTACCTGTTGAAGAATATGTTCCAGTAGCACAATCTTTACAATCATTTGAAGAACTCCCTCCAGTATTTTCGTTGTATTTTCCAGCTATACATTTTTTACATGATTCAATGGAAGAAGAACCCTTTAATTCGCTATATAAACCTGCTTTACATGCTACACAATCGTCTTCACTTGTAGATTTTTGCTTACTATTCCACCAACCATTTGGACATTCAAAGCAACTTATTATATCATGTTTGGAATTCATTGGGTTATATGTACCCGATGGACATGATAAACACTCGGTGAATAATGTGTTAATTTCAGTTAATTTTCCCGTGTACATTCCCATGGGACAATCTTCACATTCTACAGCATTTCTCATTGAAAATTTACCAGGGATACATTTTTGACATTCTTGTCCCGAATTTTGTATATTATTATTAAATTTCCCGGCTTCACAACTTTTACATAAATTAATATTATTTAAACCATATTCAGTGCTATATTTTCCTATTTCACATGGTTTACAAAAAGTCGGATTAATCGCTCCTGACATATTTGAAAATTTACCTACGTCACAATGTTTACAATCATCTATATCGAAAATACCCTGTAGGTCATTATATGTACCTTTTGGACATTGTAAACAATTAATTTTATATTCATCCGCGTATAAACCGATATCACAGAGAACGCATTCTGTGCTTTTTTCTTTTGAAACCCAACCATTTGGACATATCAAACACATACTCAACGAGTATTGATATTTACCCGAATCACATGAAATACATGATGAATTAGAAGTTACTCCGCGAGATAATCCTATTTTACCTTCTTCGCAATTTATACAATCATTTTCATTTATTAATCCTTCAACATTTGAATATTTACCTATAGGACATGGCTTACAATCTATTTCTGAAATTATATTATATACTGAACTATATTTACCTTTAGAACATGGTAAACATGTATCAGTATCGGCATATAAACCCAGGTGACATAATTGACACTCTGTGCTCTGTTTTTGCGATACCCAGCCCTGTGGGCAATTATTACATTCGTTTTCTGAAAATTTATATTTTCCTATTTCACATGATAAACAAGAATTACTATCAGTAGCTCCCTGTTGTAAGCCTATTTTTCCTTCTTCACATGATATACAATTATTCTCATTATTTAAACCTTCATTATTCGAATATTTACCTATGGGGCATAATTTACATTCCATATCTGAAACAATATTATATGTTGAACTATATTTACCAACAGAACAGTCTATACATTCAATACTGTTTTTTGCCCATTTTCCTATTTCACAAATTTCGCATGCTGTTTCACCTTTTTCACTTATTCTACCCTGCTCGCAATGTAAACAATTTGTGGAATCATCTGATGCCGTAGTAATTGAATATCTACCTGCTTCGCATGCGACACATTGATTTGAACCTTCCGTTTTTGAAAAATAACCTTGGGGGCAATCTTCGCAAAATATAGTATTTAAACCATTTGAATATTTTCCCATATCACATCTTTCACAATTTGTAGCTTCAATTATATCTGATGAATATCCTGCATTACAAAATTTACAATTCCCCCCTATAGAATTAGTATATTTTCCTTCTTCACATGGAAAACATATTTCACCATTGTATCCTCTTCCTTCAGCACACCCTGATAAATAAACAAGCGCAGCTTTTTTGTGATAATTATATCCGTTTGGCAAAAGTAGTAATTTACCATGTTTTAAACTTAATGCTGAAATATTTAAATTAGTATATGCTTGAAAATATGTGTAATTTCCATGTGGGTATGTATATGTTATACTTTTTCCAAAAATTTCATAAGTATCCATCTGTAGTTGTAAATCTTTTGTTTGTATCCTAACAATACCATTTGTACCATGTCTTATAGACATGATAGCATATAAAAAACCAGATTGATAGTCTACTTCAATATTAGTTATTTGACCCCATTCTGTTGGAAATTTTAAAAAATCTACATTACATGTCTCACTTAGTGGAATTTTATTAAAATCATAATCATATTGATACAATTCGCTTGTTAATAAACCACTAACAAAATATATCTTTTTATTTGTATAATCTATTTCAATATCACTTACATATGTCATACCATCAAGTTCTATAATTTTTGAATTATTATCTCCTATTGGTTTTGTTACATTAATTTCTATTAATTGAGCATTTCTGTACCCAGTGTCTTCCAAAAAATATAATAAACCATTGTCTTTATTTATAAAACTTTTTTTTATTTCGCGAATTCGATCGGTATAATAATTTACTTCGCCGGATATTGTATATCCATTGTCGTATTCTATTTGAAATGTTTTTTGAAATTGTTCAATGATAGTTGGTACTTCACTTGATATATTTAATCTCCAAACACCAGTATATACTGAACCAAAAGTAATCCATATTGAACCATCTTGTAAAGTTTCTGATGAAGTAGGGGCGTTAATATATTTATAATCATAATATACTGATGGTGAAAAAGAATCTATATTGTTTATGTCTATTAATTTAGTTCTGTCTATAAAGGTAAAATCTATTGGATTTATTCTTACAATGGATGTATCATAATTATAACTGCTTGAACAAGAATATAAATTAGAGGCTATGTAATATAATATATTATACTTCTTATCTAACCCACATGTTACAACATTATCACTGCCTAAATCACCCATAGCATTTGGATATTCTTGATTTGATTGACCAATAATTAAATTATTTGTAAAATTTTCATATATAAAATTATATTTTATCACCTCAACATATTTTTTCGTTCTACCACATTTATATTCTACATTACTAGTTCTCCCATAAGGATTATGAGAGGAAGATATTAAATAAACACTATCTCCATCTAATACTGTACACCCAAAACCAATATATGGATACTCATCTGTTTTAATAATACCTGTATTAGGAATATCTAAAAAATTTTTTGAATAATTATCATTATTCAAATAATTAGATGATGCTGAAAAAAACATAGAAAATATGCACCACAGCTGTAATAGCATATATATGATAATAATTCATTTTACTTTATATTTTTATTATCTTTATTTATTTTATATGAAAGACTGTATTTTAACATGTACAATATTTTACATAACTTTTTTAACATATTTGTTTATGTTTGGATTTACATTGCTTTACAGTGGGGATTTGAAAAAATTTTCTGAAGTTTTAAATGAAGAACAATTGGAAAAATATAACAAAATAAGAAGAGAAAGATTACACCATTTCTATTCTGGTTTGGGCGTCGGAGGTCTTTTAGGATTGTTTGTCATTTTGACTGATTTTCAATCAACCTCAAAACATTGTTTGGCGGGAATTGTATTAATATTAACGACAAGTTGTGTTTACTATGTTTTGCCGAAAAGTGATTACATGTTGAATCATTTAGACACAGAAGAACAAAGAAGACATTGGTTAAATGTTAGTCGCAATTTCGTAAAAAAAAAGATATTTGCTTTTCTTATTGTTATTGTTATTTACTTTTGTATACCCATGATTCAATAAATTTTATATTTAAATTAAGATATAAAATTTAACCTATTGATTTTTAATTATTACAATACAAATACGAATAATAAAATTCCCATGTATTCGGTAATTTCATTTAATATATATTATAAATATTATTGTTCAGATTTAATAAAATGCTTATTCATGTAACGCTGAATATTAAAGTAAGATAGAGGGTCATCCGTATCTTTTACTTTAAGTAGCTTCTTGAGTTTATTATTAGGCGCAATTAGCTTGGCATTTTCTTTACTTTGGAGATTATTATCTTTAATGTATTGAATAATATGTTTTGTTACTTCTGTTCTAGCCACCTCAGAACCATTTGGTATTTTCATAAACTCACATAACTCGCTTGAAATTTTTGTTGGATTCGCAAATCCAGATGGGTTGCGATTACCTTTATTTTTATTTTTTATATTTTCCTTTTCCAAACTTTTCATCTTTTTATTCACTTTTTTTTCTACCAACTTTATTTGGTGACTAAGTGCCGTAAGTTGAGATTTTAAACTAGATATACAACCCAAAATATCCTTAAATATAGCACTAGCTTCTTCTAGTGGAATAGATGGAACTGATTTTTCATTTTTTTCGCTCATTTTATATCTACAATATTCTAGATATTCTTTAAATCAATTTTAAATAAAAAATAAAAGTTTTTGAATATTAAATATTTTAATTAAAAGATTATTTAAAAATTTAATTAAAAATAAAAAATATTAAATGAATTACTCAGTTCCCTGAGAAGAACGTGCTCCCTCATCCATACTCCAACGACGATTGCGTGCGGGTCGGCGGTCACCCCTTGGACCACTTCCACGAGCTCTCACATTCCGGCGCTCACGCCTAGAATCATCTGACTCGCCGTACTTATCAATTCTCTCCTGCTTGCTGAGAAAACGCGTCTCACACATTAGATGACCACCCTGGACACCAGTGACATCAGTAGCCTGCCACTCATGAGTATCACTCTCACTCTTAGAAAGCTTAAACTCTACATATTCTCCCTGTACAAGATATTTATATTGTTCCCTATTCACAGAAACACCTGAATGGTGGACAAAAACGTCCTTTCCATCATCTCCCAAGGTAGTTACAAAACCAAATCCAGCTTTATTGTTGAACCATTTTACAATTCCCAGCTGGCGGGATTCACCACTCACGGGTGTAGCATTAGCATCATTCTGCGTATTACTCATTTTATAATAATAAATGCTGAAATCTTTTTAAATGGTTATCATAATATAATTAATTTTATTAAAAACTTATTAGCGTTTGCGTTTGGTTTTATGTTTTTTCCTTGTTTTCTTTTTTGGTTTCTTTCTTTTTCGTCGTGTTTTTTTCTTTTTTCTTTTCCTTTTTTTCTTTTTTTTACGTGTTTTCCTTTTTCCACCAATTAAAAATGGATACATCAGTAGTACATCATTAAGCTTTGCATTTCTTAATGTACCAGTTTTACTTTCTAAATAATTAGCAGCTTGGGACAACCCTCTCTTTCTCAATTTTTTTATAATTTCACTCCATATTCTATCTTTTTTTGCTCGATCTGGTTCTGCTTCCCAATCTTCTATCCATCTTTTTAGTCTATCCGACGTATGAAGGCCGGTTAAAAAATCAACAACATTATGTGTCCCAGCCGTATTAAATCTTCTTGTACTTGCGGTGTCTCCTAGTGCTCGGTGAACTTGGAGCCACACGTCCGGGCCATATCTACTTTGTAATGGATTTGACCTAGGCATTACTGATATAGAAATTCCTATTTTTTTTAAATAATCAAAAGCTTTTCTAAGTTCAGTTTGGATTATGTTTTCTGTAATATAATTATCAAATATACCAATTGGCGAAGCCGCATAATTTATTTGATGTATCACATTTTTTCTTGTAGTAAATTCTGGTGTTTTAATTGGTATAATGTTAGGTGTACAATTTAAAGCAACATTTATAAAAGTGAAATCATTTAGACCTGATACACCAAGTTGTTCACGTTCATCACATAAACATAAACTTCTATTTCCATCATCCACGATATTTATTTCACCAAAGTTTAATACCTCTTCCCCGTCGCTAGACTCTAAAGGGTCGCGTGCTGCGGCAGGGGTCCTCATCATATGATTAATTAATTCAAGTCCAAAACTTTTCGTAAAAAGCGTTCCATGTGAAATATTACATAGTAATAACTTTCTGTTTTTTGCGCTCGAACCCTGATATAATCTATAAACTTGAATACGACGTGGAACTCCCTGAAAATGTTTATTAAGCTCTATCATAATTTGATTATATTTTCCTATATTATTTGTTATTTGAGAAGGAGTTGGTGGAACTTTTGCTTTCCCCGACATTATTTGTTCAGGTAAAAAAGTTAAATCGAGTATATTATAAGAGAAAAGTTTATTTATATCAGACTGTTTAACAGACCAATAATTATGAGCATTTGAATTATTTTCACTTTCAGCAAATTCTCCTAGTATAGTTAACATAATATGGTAAATTAAAAATCCATAGTTAATTCTTACTATACTATGAAAATTGTCATCACTTTCCCAGTAACTATCTAAATTAAAAAAACAAATCATCTGGTATATTCTACCATATCTATCTGAAAGATTTAGATTAGAAAATTCGCTAAACGGAGTAGCCGTTCGTCTGCTCCTCGGACCATCCCTTATTATTTCATGACCACTTAATGTTCTCGTCCATTTCTCATTGTCAAAGTGAGTTTTAAATGTGTTCAAAAGTGCTTTAACTTTTGGTGTTAAAGAAGCTTCTTCTGCCCAACTCCAATTCATGAACATTGTACCTTCTTGACGAACTAGTCCATTCATTAAACTTTTTAAATCATCTTCACTCATACCTTCGTATGTTGGTCTCCAGCTAAATACTGTACCGTCTCCTTTCCAAATTGGAATATTATAAAAACTATTCTTGCGTTGATCTGCTTCCCGCCCGGGGCTTTGAATGCGATCTGAAAAAACGAAACAACCCATAGTCCAATCATATCTTGGATGACAGGGTAGTGTATCCATAAAGGAGTTTAATTTGTCTCTACTATATGAATTTGGGCCAGCTAAATATCGAAATTTCAAGTCTATGGGCACCTCTCCACGGTCATCATGATGTATTTTAATGCTATCTTCAGCCATAAATCTTATTAAATCCATATGTCTTTCATTGCTACTAGCCAATAATTCTTCTTCATATTTAGTTACTGTACCCAGTTGATCTTTAGGTGCTGGATAGTAACTAAAACAATTTCCTGGGGTCCTTAACCAAGTCGATGATTTTATACCGCCTAAAATGAAAATAGCATCATCATATGATATAGTTTTGCGAGTTCTTATTTTTGTAATAATTTTGTTCATTAGCGTGAAAGGATAAATTTGTTCTTGTGGTATCATGCTCCGTGTTGATACACCCGTAAACATATTTCCTTTGCTCTCACCACCACCGGCATCGCCAGCGGAACCTAAACGAGTGAGTGTTTCTAATAATTCCTCTCTAGCCTGCGTACTTCCATATACACTCATAATATATATATTATAAACAAAATTAAATTGAAACCATTTAAATTTATTATTTTAATATTAACTATTAATAATGAAAATTTTAAATAATATATTTCAAGAAACTTCATATCAAACATATTTTGATAAATGGGAATTTGAATTATCCGATTTTCAAAAATGGGCTATTATGGGCATTGTTGAAAAAAAAAATATAATTATTACAGCACATACTGGTAGTGGGAAAACTCTTCCAGCCGAGTTTTCTATAGATTATTTTACTAATCAAGGAAAAAAAGTCGTTTATACAACCCCTATAAAAGCCCTAAGTAATGAAAAATTTCATGATTTACAGAATAAATTTCCTGAAGTATCCTTCGGTCTTTTAACCGGTGATATTAAATTTAATCCAGAAGCTGACGTAATTATTATGACTACTGAAATTCTTTATAATACTCTTTTTCAGAAAAAAATGATTGAAGAAAATGTTGTCTCTAAAGAACAAATTTCTCTCCATTTTGAAATGGATATCCAAACAGAACTTGGTTGTGTTGTTTTCGATGAAATTCATTATATTAATGACCCTGACAGA
>Ga0228631_1000600_pt1 | contig 19933 bp, 20 predicted proteins | sample 39DmetaG_FD_183049 | JGI IMG/M metagenome (GOLD analysis project Ga0228631, IMG submission 183049) | Seawater microbial communities from Monterey Bay, California, United States - 39D | ecosystem: Environmental > Aquatic > Marine > Coastal | place: USA: California | collected 2016-09-28
TCAATCATGAAAGACATCTTCAAAACAGACAAACTTATAATCAAAAACGCACAACTGCTCTCAAGGAGTGGTACCAAATCTGCGCTTCATAGGTTTATGTGATCGCGGCACTTTGAGACATGTTAGGCTTTGTCTGACAACACCACTCAGACGCTCATTTGGCGAGGGTGGGTTTGGGAGAGCAGATATTAAAATTGTAGTGTAAATAATGTTTATAATATACCTGATGACACCGCCACTTTTTTAGATTGAGGAGCATAAATTCAAATCTGAATTATAATTCTTTCAAAGTTAGTATCCCTCCAGTTGCAGTAGGAGCGCGTAAACAGGCAGCAGCCATTTTGTTACCCAAACAAATGCAATCGTGTGCACTCCAGTTTTCATGCAATCCGTGAAGTATACCTGCAGCAAAGGCATCACCTGCACCTACGGGGCTTATTATGTCATACTTTGGAATTTGAGGCACTTCGTACCAAATCTCATCGTCAACTGTTTTCCAAAGTGTTAGCTTGGGTGTATGAAGCACACATCCCTGACCTAAGCCTCCGGACATTAACTTTGAAGCAGCTCTGGACATATTGGTACGATCTTCCTCACCGTTTAAAATGACACCGGTAGCTCGAGACGCCTCGACTTCGTTCAAAAATAGCCAATCGATATTTAGCAATGTGCTCATTACCGTTTTGGCGTATGTGTCGCTTAGGGATGAAACCAAATCAACGCAAGTAATCATTCCTACTGCTCGTGCTTGTGCCAAAAGCTTTGCCGCTCCTGTTCGGCCTTGGCCATCGCTGGCATCTAAAAGCGGCAAAAGGTTCAGATAACCCAAATAAAAAATGCTGGGATTATGTTTTGCAATGGCCTTCATTGATAAAGTGTGTTCATCAAAATGTGCATTGGCACCGGCATTGTAGAAAAATGTGCGGCTGTTATGCTGAACATTCATTACATGGGTATGTGCCGTGCAAACTTTTGGAATTGAGCTTAATTGCTCAACTGGTAGACCAACTTCGTGGCATGCGCTACGAACTAACTCACCGTGATTATCATGGCCTAGTAAACCTGCGGGCCAAACTGGATAATCAACTTGCAATGCTGCCAGATTGAAAGCAACGTTAGCTGCACCGCCGCCAACGCCGATTGTTTGGCCTGAGATGTTTACTAGATCTGATTCCTCAGGCCAGTGCGAAATATCATGAATGATATCTACAATCCAGTTTCCTGCGCATACAATGCCGCGTTGCGCAGTCATTACAGCACCTCGTTAGATAGCTTGCGTAGGGCCGTAGCCTCTTCAGCGATAATTCTGAACTCCCCCTGAAGTTTTAGAAAGTATTTTTCGATTAAATTATAACTGTGCATAATGATATTTTCTAGCTTGGGTTGATTGGTTTGAAATGGCGTTTCTTGACACACAATATCCCACTTGGCCCATTTTGGCTGAGCCCATTCGATTTCGATCAGCGTTTTTTTGGCAACAATCAATGTGGTGTTGATATGTAACTTTTTCACGCCAAGTATTCCACGTCTTGAACCTGACCAGATTTGCCTGCTGCGAGTGCTGCTGTCAGGATAGCATGATGATCGCTAGCCTCGGACGGTGTGGCGCAATGAAAACCATTCCCATCCCCCCCTGCAAGCTCATCCAAATAGGCCGCCCACATTTGTTGAATTGCATCGGCAAATCCGAATTCAAAAATACCGGCTGTAATTGCTGGAAAAAGCGACTGATAACCAAGATCTTCGGTTTGCCATGTTTGTTTGCCACCTCGTTTATATTTCATGAACTGCCACTGGCGTGGTGATTTAGTAGTGAAAAAGGCTGACCCTTTCATACCTAATATCCGCAGGGACCATGTGTTGGATTCGCCTGGTGCAATGCGCCATGTTTTAAAAACTAAAGGGAAATCTCCATCTTGCGCTGCGACGTGTCCGGTGATTGTGGCATTGTCCCAAGTTTCGCATGGAACAATATTACCTTTGCCATCTGGCCGATTTACCACACGCTTCAAAAGGCTTGCGTGGACTGTTTCTGGCTTCCACCCCAAACGAAGCGGGACATGACAAACATGCATTCCCAAGTCGCCCATGCAGCCGTATTCGCCATTAATGTCAATCATCCGTTTCCAGTTGATGATTTTGTCTGGATTGATGTCAGATGAATGGAGGAATGCAGACTCCACCTCAATGATATCACCAACTTCACCAGATTTAACAAATTCAATAACCCGTTGTGCGCCTGGAAAGAACGGCATCTCTGAGGAACATCTAACCAAGGTTTCAGGGTAATCATAAATTGCCTGCGAGATGATTTTATTTTGGGCTATATCCATACCAAATGGTTTTTCACCAAAAAGGTGTTTACCAGCTGCCAATATTTGTGGATAAATATCTCCGTGCAAGACATGCGGAACGGCACAATAAATTGCATCGATATCTGAATTAGTCAGTAATTCGCGAAAATTTGTTGTTGTTTGTTTGACGCTAGGCAAATTGGCTTTAAACCACCCCATCAACGCTTCATTTGTGTCGCAAACACCTACGATTTTGGGACGTGCTCGGCTTTCAGTTAGGTGTAACCAGCGCGCAGCAGCTGAGGCAAATTCTCGCCCCATCAAGCCACAGCCAATAATTCCAAAGCGAATAGTTTTCATGAGCCTAACCTAATATTGATATAGCAGCGTCGACTGATGCGCCGTCGTGGACTACAGCCATCAAAGCACGGGTCATTGCGCCGGGATTCTCATGGTGAATAACGTTGCGGCCATAGACGATACCACGGGCGCCTTGATCCATTAGCTCATTGGTGCGTGTCAGGATTTCAAAATCTGACACTTTCCCGCCGCCGCGCACCAATACTGGAATGCCCTGCGCAATTTCGATAACTTTATGATATTGGTTTATATCGACACAAGGATCAGCCTTTATGATATCAGCTCCCAATTCGACCGCTTGACGAACAAGTGGTAGGATTTTATCCAAATCACCATCCACCATGTAGCCACCATTGGTGTTATCTTGCATTGCCAGTGGTTCAACCATCAAGGGCATCGATACTAAATCACAGGCATGTTTTAATGCATTTATGTTGCGAATACACTGGCGATAGACATCAGGTTCGTTTGGAAGGCTAAGTAAGTTCACGACTACACAAGTTGCATCTAACCGGATTGCTTGTTGTACAGGTTGATCGATTGTTTCGGAAAAAAGTAGCTTCGGTAGTGGAGTACCATAAACGTTCGCTATATCTGTGCGCAACACCAAGGCTGGGCGATCCTTCCCAGCGCGTTGTTGGAGTAGGGGTGCTGTACCTGGTGGTAATTGGATGGCATCAGGTGCTGCCTTAGAAACAATATCAACAGCAGTTTGCATATTTTCGATACCACCAAGAAATGTCTTTTCGTTAAACATCCCGTGATCTATGGCCACATCAAAACAGTTTCCTGATGTTCCGAACAGTCGGTTTAATCGAGCAGTTTTCATATCAAAATCTCCAATGCGTGTTTTTTGTTTTTTAACCTTAGCAAAATCATACAGTGCCAAAAAACTAAATTAAGCCCCATTTCTCATAATCAGACACCAACAAATGTGTTGCATCCACATCTTCCTCAATTTCTGAAAATCTTCCAATAGGTTCTGCAAAAACGTTATCTGTTAAATCATCGTTTACCGTTGAGACTTCACCAATCAATACGTCCCCATTTTCGCCCCAAAACTTATGCCAATTACCTGGAGCTAGAGTTACACTTTCTCCTGGTGCAAGCCGATGAATATCCCCAGCATTAAATATCTTTGCAACTCCATCACAAAATACTGGTACTGGAGCTTTTAAGTCAATCTCACCATTTGCATTACTTTCAAACATCTCTATGGCTAAGGTTGCTCCACCTCGATTTATTATATCTTCAGTTTTAATTATATGCCGGTGTGATGGAGATATCTGATCTTGACGTGATATCATTATCTTTTCAGCATAGCACATGCCTTTACCACTTCTTAGATCAGACATTGAGCCGTTTCGAACAGTAAATAGGAATAATCCCTTTTCATTAAAACGACCTTCGCCATAGTCTGTTATATCCCACCCTAAACGTGCATCAAAAATTGCTTGAAACTCAAGCTTTCGGGTGACGAGTTCACTAGGTTGAAAGTAAGCAAATGGTGGCAACCTAAATCCATATGATTTTATAAATTCATCAGATTCTTGGATAATCTTATTAATAATCGAGCGTTTCATATTTTATTCCATTTTACTTGGGTAAATGACACCCTTGCGAATAATGAGGTTTGCATAAAGACAAGGTTCACTTGTCGAAACAATTGCATGACACTTTTTTACACGATCATAAAACTTATCTCCAACCAATGCTGTAAGAGGTTTGTTTGGGGCATATTTATTACAAGTCATGAGCATTTCTTGATGTATGACATGCAATTCTTTTGGATTTTCGCCAACTGTTGATCGAAACAAAGCTTGATCCGTAAAATCATCAACAGGCAGAACACTTAATATAGCATCTATAACAGGCACTAAATTCATTCCATCCAGACGAATAAGTCTACGAGCATTTTCCAATGCAGGGTAATTGCCATCAACAATAGCAATTTCATCTCCATGACCCATGGCCCGCAAAATAGCGAGGAGTTCAGGACTTAGTATTGGGTTAATTCCTTTTAGCAAAATTAGACTCCTTTAAACAAAACATTTTGGTCAAGAAGGTAAAGCGCGAAAAGTGGTAAGCTTGCGCCGCCAAGTGCTCGGGCGCCGCGACCTACTATACCTTCAAGAATATCTGGTTCACTGATGCCACGGGTATCTAACTTTTCGACTTCAAGGCGAATTGCATTTACTATTTTTTGCCTTATGTCACTTGGAAATGCCCCATCAATTACAGCTGCCTGAAAATCGATAACTGATGAGGAAGCAACTATAGCCCAAGCTAGATGTCTAGCTGTATCTTCAATCCATTTATCTAGAAGTGGTCCAATTGAATGCCAATCTTCAGATTCAGACCACTGATGTGATAGGATAAACCCGTTTGTTTTCAAGCGCATTTCAAGTGTATAAATAGATGCATTGTCGATAAGTGTGGTAACTTCTCCATCACTATTCATTATAGGCATTGGCCCAATAGCTCCGGCGTTGCCGGTTCGCCCAGAATATAAGCCATGATTTAATACAACACCACCACCAATGAATGTGCCTATGAAAAAATATACGAAATCAGACAACTCTTTGCCGTGACCAAAAACAAGTTCTGCGCCACAAGCTGCAGTAGCGTCATTTTGCATGCTAACTGGTAAACCACTTATACTTTCTAGTTTGGACTGAAAGTCATTATCTTTCCAAACATTCATTAAATCTTGAGGTGCGTTAATTTTTTCAGCCCAATTCCATAATTCTGATGGGATCGAAACACCTAGTCCTGCAATGCGCTTTTGTTGAGATGGCGATAATTGTTCTCGGAGAGCAGCAATGCCAGTTTCAACAAAAACTATAACTTCTGATGGGATAGGATAGTCAAAAACTTTGCTAATTGATCCTAACTCTTGGCCTAGAAAATCTACCAAAACTAAATCAGCACTTCTTCGACCAATTTTCAACCCAAATGAAAATACTCCATTTGGATTTAGGCTCATTGGTATAGAGGGTTGACCAACTTGTCCACGCTGAGGTTTGCCTCTTAGCAAAAGCCCATCTTTCTCTAATGACCTCATAATTACTGAAACTGTCTGAGCGGATAGGCCTGACCTGCGCGCAATTTGAGATTTTGCAAGGCTACCATGTCTACGAACAAGAGATAAAACAAGTCGTTCATTATAATCTCGTACACGACTTTGGTTAGATCCACCACTTGGATCGTTTATTTTTTCTGGAGTATCATTTAACATATAAAAAAATCTCTTTTTAAAATTTATAACCTTATTAATGACAAACAGTCCACTTTTTAAGCTCATTTATAATGACTCAAGTAACGCATATTATTAATGATTATAGATTAAAGTAATTAATAAATCAAAGTGATTTATCTATTGACAAGATATGTATCAATATGATTTGTATCTATGGTGAGAAGCAAATCCATGCTTTTAACTAACTGGGAGAACAACTTATGAAAAATACTATTGTGAAATCAGTAATAAGCGCAATTGCCGTAACAACACTTTCGACAAGTGCTTTTGCTGCAGATACCGCTGCTTGCTTGATTACCAAGAATAATACGAACCCCTTCTTTGTTAAAATGAAAGAGGGTGCTGAAGCAAAGGCTAAAGAGTCTGGTATAGACCTTAGTTCATATGCGGGGAAGGTTGATGGTGATGCTGGGCCACAAATTACCGCTATTGAAAACTGCATGGCTTCTGGTGCAAAGGGAATATTAATTACAGCATCAAACGATTCTGTAATACCAGCTTTAAAAAAGGCACGTGCGGCAGGTATTCTTGTTATTGCACTTGATACTCCCATAGCGGATCCTGAAGCGCAAGATATGACATTTGCAACAGATAACTTTGAAGCTGGACTGTTAATAGGAAAGTGGGCAAGAGCAAAGATGGGCGATGCTGCAAAAGATGCCAAAATTGGTATGCTTGACATTAACAAAGACAATATTTCTGTTGATGTAGCTCGCGATACTGGTTTTTTAGTAGGTTTTGGCATTGAGGTTCCAAACCTAAATATAATGGGATCTGAGACAGACCCTCGCGTGATAGGTCATGAATCATCTGGTGCAAACCCAGAAGGAGGAGTTACTTCTGTCGAAAATTTATTAGCAAAAGAACCTGGCATGAATGTTGTTTATACAATTAATGAGCCAGCTGCTGAAGGTGCTTATCAAGCACTAAAAAAAGCAGGAAAAGAAAAAGATGTCTTAATTGTTTCTGTTGATGGTGGTTGCCCAGGTGTCGCCAGTGTTAAGTCAGGCGTTATTGGTGCGACTTCTCAGCAATACCCTTTACTTATGGCATCTAAAGGTATCGAAGCTATCGAAGCATTTGCAAAAGATGGAACAAAACCTGCTGCATCTGATGGATTAACATTCTTTAATACAGGAGTAAATCTTGTAACAGACTCACCAGCTGATGGTGTCCCATCAATTGACTCGACAAAAGGTACTGAACTCTGCTGGGGTTAATTTGAAAAATTTAAAATATATGATTAATATATAAATAAAGGGCGGTACTTTTGCCGCCCTTTAAGTTTAAAATCTATGAATAAAATATTTACTGGGGAGCTTGGGTATAGTGAGTCAATCTGAATTTGAAACAAACTTAAACAGTGTAGATGGCGCAGTTGCTGTATTTGAGCGGGATGATAGGACGTTTCTATCGAATGTACGAAACGCTGTAAGAAATTACCCAACACTTGTCCCCGCATTAGTTTTAATTGTTAGTATTCTAATTTTTGGTATCATTGCACCAAGATTCTTAAGTCCTGGCGTCTTGTCACTGGTACTTCAACAGGTAACAGTTATTGGTATTGTTGCAATCGCACAAACGTTGATAATCTTAACTGCAGGGATAGACCTTTCAGTTGGAGCAATATTGGTCCTTTCGACATTTGTAATGGGTCGACTGTCTGTTTCTTATGGTGTTCCACTTCCAATTGCAATTTCAGCAGGTATGGCTATCGGCACACTCATGGGTGCATTCAACGGCTTTCTTGTTGCAAAGATCAAACTACCGCCATTCATCGTAACACTGGGAACACTATCTGTATTTACAGCGCTAAAACTGTGGTATTCTGGATCAGAGTCTATTCGATATTCCGACATTGACGCTAATGCACCATCACTTCTTTGGTTCGGTGAAGCAGCTGCGCGTCCTTTCGGGGCTACAATTACATATGGTGGAATTGCACTAATTTTACTAGCAGTAGTTTTTTGGTTCATTTTGCAACATACCGCTTGGGGGCGACATGTTTATGCAATTGGAGACGACCCAGAAGCTGCTGCTCTGTCAGGTATTAAAACTGATAAAACACTTATTTCTGTTTATGCTGTTGCTGGACTAATTTGTGGCTTTGGAGCTTGGGTTGCAATAGGACGTGTTGGTTCAATTTCACCGATCTCATTTGAAGAAATTAATTTGGCTACAATAACTGCAGTTGTAATTGGTGGAACTTCACTGTTTGGAGGGCGGGGCTCTATTCCAGGCTCTGTGCTAGGTGCATTGATTGTTGGAGTGTTTACAACAGGTTTATCGCTTGCTGGTGTGGATGACTATTGGCAAATGTTTGCAGTAGGAAATCTTGTTCTAATTGCTGTTGCCCTGGACCAGTGGCTGCGGAGGGCTTCACAATGAAGAATATCACTCAAAATTTAAAACCAATACTTCAAGCTAAAGGTTTAATGAAAAGATACGGCACGGTTGTCGCAATGAATGGTGCAGATTTTGAGCTCTATCCAAATGAAGTTTTAGGGGTTATTGGTGATAATGGTGCAGGAAAAACCACTTTAATCCGTGCAATTTCTGGTGCTACCATACCTGATCATGGGGTTATTGAGCTTGATGGAAAAGTTGTAAATTTTAACACTCCAGATGATGCTCGGAATGCTGGTATCGAGACAGTATATCAAAACTTGGCTTTATCCCCGGCCTTATCTATTGCGGACAATATGTTTCTTGGCCGCGAGATCCGTGAAAAAGGAATTATGGGCAAACTGTTTCGCAAATTAGATCATAAACAAATGGAAACATTTGCACGTGATAAACTTTCAGAGTTGGGACTTCTTACAATTCAGAATATTAATCAGGCGGTTGAAACTTTATCTGGTGGGCAGCGTCAAGGAGTAGCAGTGGCACGGGCCGCAGCCTTTGGTTCTAAATTTGTAATTATGGATGAGCCCACTGCAGCTCTAGGCGTAAAAGAATCTCGCCGAGTTTTAGATTTGATTCAGGATGTAAAGTCTAAAGGAATACCCATTGTACTAATTTCGCATAATATGCCTCACATTTTTGAGGTTTGTGATCGTATTCACATACATCGCTTAGGCAGACGTCTCTGCACAGTTGATCCAAAAATAATTTCCATGTCTGATGCAGTGGCCATGATGACGGGAGCAATGGAACCACCAAGCGAAGATTTGACTGCAAAATGAATCCTAAAGCTCTTAGAGATTATGTTATCAAACACTCTGAAGGTAGAAAACGCTATATCGTGGCTATTGCGGGCCCTCCAGGAGCTGGTAAGACTACATTTGCAAGATCACTACTTTCATTGTTAGCAGAAAAGTCTATTCAATCGAAAATTATTTCTATGGATGGATTCCATTTAGATAATACAATATTAGCAGAGCGAAATCTATTAGATCGTAAAGGTGCACCAGAAACTTTTGATACAGCAGGTTTTATTCACTTAATAAACAGGCTTACTAGTTTTGAAAATAATATAGTTATTCCAGAATTTGACAGGAAGAAAGATTTATCTATAGCTGGGTCGAGCATTATCACAAAAAAAGACAGAGTATTGATTGTTGAAGGAAATTATTTACTTGTTGAAGAAAAGCCATGGGCTGAATTGAACAAATCTTGGGACCAAACAATCTTTATAAATCCAGGTATAGATATCTTAGAACATCGTTTGCTGAAAAGGTGGATTAGGTATGGGTTGGATTCACAAACTGCAAAGAACCGCGCCTTAAATAATGATTTGCCAAATGCACGCTATGTAATTGAAAAATCTTTAAACTCCGACATTCAAATTTCTAAATTTTGAGGTTATTTAATATTTTTAAAATTTATAAAAAATTTATTTACAGATGGTTTATTTTGATTACTTTTCCAACTTATATCATTAATTGCAAAATAATAATTCCATTCCTAATTGAAGGGGTTGCCTATCTCTTAAGGAGCATTTCTGCTCACGTATTATTTGCAAAAGCACGGATAATGAATATTAATGTTACATAAATGTCATGTTATTGTAGGTGGTGAAAATTTAATTGATCGAGTTCAAAAAAAATCAATTAAAGGTAATTCTGAAAGCGTAGATAGTCTTGGAGGTTCTCCTTATAATGTTGCTGTAGCTCTGGCACGTCAAAAAGTAAAAACATCTTATATCACTCCAATATCACTAGACTCCTATGGCATAAAATTAGCTTATAATTTAAACCAAGAAGGTGTAAAAATAGCATCTAAAAGGAATTATAAGCCCACAACTATGGCTATTGTTAGCTTAAATGATGGTATCCCTAGTTATGCTTTTCAAAGAAAAAATACTGCCGAACGATTAGTTACCACATCAAGTATTAAAGCCTCGATTCCTGCTGATGCTACCCATCTTCATGTGGGTTCACTTGCATTTGCAGGAGGAAGTGATGCTGATGCTTGGGAGTTTTCATTTCATGAAGCTTTTAAGAATGGTCTTACTACTTCGCTAGATCCCAATATTCGTGAGACTTTAATTGAAAATTCAGACACATTTAGAGAAAGGTTTAAAAGGCTTTTAAAATCAACCAATATATTAAAACTTAGTAATGAAGATTTGTCATGGATTTATCCAGATAGAACACAACAAAATGCTATAAATCAAATCCAATCCCAGACATCTGCGGAATTGATAGTCCTCACCAAGGGAGCTGAGGGTGCAGAATGTTGGACTTCAGAATTTCATGTAGTGATGCCAAATCATAAGAATATCAAAATGCTTGATACCATTGGCGCGGGTGATACATTTATGGCGACTATGCTGGCATTTTGTATATCTTCTAAGCTTTTGTTGCCTGGATCGATTAAAGCTCCAGATGAAAACCAAATCAATTGCTTATTGAAACGTTGCATCACTGCTGCACTGTTAAACTGCTCAAAAATTGGTTGTGACCCGCCAACACATGAAGCTATTAATAATGCAGATGAGGAGTAACTAAATGACGTTGTATCTTGATAGTGCAGATTTTAATTCTTGGGATGAATTAATGCCTCTTGGGATATTTAAAGGAATAACTACAAATCCAATTTTAGCAGCAAAAGCTGGACTTGATTACAAAAAAATAAATTGGGCAGATATGGTCAAACGTGCATCAGATCATGGTGCATTTGAATTTTATGCCCAAGTATATGGGTCAAGTGATACATATATCGATTGGGCTGGAGAGCTTTATGAAATTGGGAAAAAAAATGGTATCGAAACCATTATTAAAATACCACTAGTGGAGACAGCAATTCAACAAGTAGCTTCAATAAAAAGCCTTGGTGGGCGCATTTTAATGACTGCATGTTATGATGCAAAACAAATGTTGATTGCAAAATCCCTGAAGGCTGATTTTATTGCACCATATTTTGGGCGAATGAATGAAGCTGGTATAGACGCATTACATCACCTTTCTTTAATGGCAGAAATGAATAAAAATAGTCCTCATAAATGTGAAGTGCTAGTTGCTTCAATACGAGACGTTGAGCAAATGATAATACTTTCCAAACTTGGACATAATAAGTTTACTATTTCGCCTTCAGTTGCAAAAGAATTAATAGATCAGAAATACACAATTCAAGCATATAATGAATTCGAGAGCTCTGTATTAAAATCATAATATACAATATTTAAAGTGTACCATTTGATGCTTGATCTACTAGGTCAGTCGACACCGCCATCTTGTCGAATTAATTAAGTGATTTACGATATAAAACTTAAGTAATTATCATGCTCTTGGTATGAAAGCTGTTTCGTTTGGGCGGATGTCATTTACAACGCGATCACGAATGAATTTTGATACTTCAGTTGAGTCAAGATCAAAAGTACCACAACCACTCAATGCCATACGTGAGTTAATATTTGTACCTAAAAACTCATAAACAACACGATAGCATGCAATATCACCAACAGTTTGGTTTGCAATACCCATCGTTAGACCCGAGAGATATGTCGAAAACTTGAAATTGCTGGTGTAAACGACAGTTTGCCAAATCCGGGTACCTGGCATTGTTTCCCGTTCATAGATGAATAATCGATCAGCGTTATAAAGGGCCACACCCTCGAATTTGTTTATAGGAGCTGCCCCATCGCCTTGTTCTGGGTAGCGTTCAATATTCTTGGTTAAAATTGCTCTGTCGGACTCGTAAATACATAATAGTGATCGCGTTATCTGGTTAGGATTATCAGCTATGATGAAATGAGAGTAATAAAACCCTAGGTATTTGTTCAGCTCTCGCCGAGTGTCAATATGTTTGTATCCCCCGCCTATGAAAAAATTTTGCATTGGGTCGGTTGACGCTGCGTGTGGCGGATTTAAGGCAATCAATCTACGAAAATCGTCCACTGGCATAAAAATTTCAGTTTCCTCAACACCAAAATAGTCGGAAATTTTTCGCAAATTTCGCACTGATGGAAGGTTTTTTCCAGAAAGATATTTTGTGAACTGTTGTCGAGAAATCTGCAAATCACGACTAACAGAAGCGATTGAGTGGCTGTAGCTAATGAGTAGACGTAGATTTTTTGAAAAAATATTTCGGTCTTCGATTATATTACTCCAGAATTTTTTAAAAGTATATCATACGACGCATTGTGACGCAAATCATTTACGATTTACGTCTATATTTGATTATTAGAAATGTTGATTTTAATTTTATGCCAAATATAAATTTAAGAGTGATTGCCATAACGCGTATGCCCTTTTGGCAATTCTTATTTTAAGGAGGAAATATGACAACGTTTAATAGAATGGGAAAGTATTCCCAAGTGATTATAGTTTGCATTGCAGGGTTTGGAATTTCTGCTACGCATGCAGATGAGATAAGGCTCCAAACACAATCTGATTTTGGACAGCTTGATCCAGCATTTTGGCAAAGCAGTGCAGATCAGACGATTATAGATGCTATTTTTCCAAAGTTGATTGAATTTAAATCAGGCTCGGATTGGGAATGGGAATTGTCTGCTGCAGAGACAATCGAACAGATAGATCCGCTAACGATAAATTTTACATTGAAAAAAGGACTAATGTGGACTGGTGATTACGGCGAAGTAACTGCAGAAGATGTCGAATATTCATTCGAACGTTATATTGATAAAGATCTTGCTGCTCCTAATAGTGGTGACTGGGCTCCACTTAAGGATGTTGAAGTCGTTGATAAATACAGTGGTGTGATCCATTTCAATGAACCTTTTGCACCTGTATGGTGGAGTACACTACCTTACACAGGTGGTGCAATTATCAGCAAAGCTGCTACAGAAGCAAACGGAGGGACATTTTCAACTGAACCTGGCGCAACGGCTGGGCCATACAAAATTGAAAAATGGGACCAAGGTCAACAAACTGTATTAGTTACTCATGATGGATGGAATGGTGAAAAGCCAGCATATGATCGCGTAATTTTAGTGCCGATAAATGATGCAAAATCTGCTGAAGTTGCATTTGAAGCCGGGCAAATTGATGTTTCTGGCGTTGCAGTTAGTTCTGTCCCAGAAATGAAAACCAACATGCCTGAGGATTCTATTTTAGAAGTGCGCCCGACAGCTGGATATTTTTGGTTGGGCCTAAATGCTGAAAATCCATCATTACAAGACGTGCGTGTACGACAAGCGATAACAAAGGCAGTCGATGTAGATGCAATTATCGAAGGCGCATATTTTGGAATTCCAGAACGGTCTACTGGATTAGTTGCACCTGGATTAATTGGCTATAGCGAGGAACAACAACCTAACCGTGATCTTGAAGGGGCACGAAAGCTGTTGGCAGAAGCTGGTATAAGCTCGCTGGATTTGGAACTAGAATTGCAAAACTCTACGGATGAGCAAACCACTGGTTTAATTATTCAAGCAAACCTTGCTGAAATAGGCATCAATGTTCAATTGAACACACATGAAAGCGGGACATTCTGGAGCTTAGGTGATGAAAAAGGAGTCGGCATGCAAATGACATTAAAAGCGTTCACCAGCCCCCCTGATCCTGCATGGTCGACGCAATGGTTCCTTGAAGGTCAAGCCGGTATTTGGAACTGGGAATGGTTCAAAAGTGAAGAATATGAAAAACTGCACTATGCAGCCATCTCTGAGACGGATTTTGGAAAGCGTGCAGAAATTTATCACGAAATGCAAGATATTATGGATGCATCCCACTCGTTTGTTTGGCTTATCCACCCTCCGGCATCTTTAATCTATAAAGACTCGATCATTCCCGGACTATTACCGAATGGTGACTACAAGTTACATGCATTTGCGCCTGCTGAGTAATCAGTACTGTAAAGTAGATAACTTACAAAACCCTGTTGGCGGTTATGATAAGTCGCCAACAGACCATCAAATTTCAAAAAATACTTGGGAAGTCTAATAATATGAATTTAATCGCGCCTACAATTTTGGAACCAACTCTTGAAATTGATCCTAAAGACTTACCTTTTAGAGTGGTTGAAGAAGAAATTTATATTCCACTCAAAGATGGTACGCGATTAGCCGCTCGGTTGTGGAGACCAGAGATAGATGGAGTTTTCCCAGCAGTTCTGGAATATATTCCATATCGTAAACGTGACGGTACAAGAACGCGTGACGAAGAACAGCACCTATATTTAGCAGGTCATGGATATGTTTGTGCACGAGTTGATATGCGTGGATCAGGAGATTCAGAAGGTATTCAGCTAGACGAATACTTACCAGTCGAACAACAAGATGGGTTAGAAGTAATCGATTGGTTAGCTGCGCAATCTTGGTGCACAGGTTCGGTGGGTATGTTTGGCCTTTCATGGGGAGGGATTACTACCCTACAACTTGCCTCACATCAGCCATCAGCGTTAAAGACAATTATTCCAGTCGGGGCGTCAGATGATCGTTATTATGATGATGCATGTTACTTTGTTGGGGGTCTTGCGGGTGAAACACTTGGGTGGGGTGGCGTAATGTTTGCTTTTAATGGCCGACCTCCAGATCCTGCAATTTATGGAGAGAATTGGCGTGATGCTTGGATGCGCCGCTTGGATGAACCTGACTTATTTATGAAAATCTGGCTAGAGCATCAGCAACGTGATGACTACTGGTTGCAAGGTACCGTTTGTACAGATTACGACCGCATTCAAATTCCAGTTTATGCAATAAGTGGTTGGACGGATTGTTGGCCTAATACAGTAATTCGATTGATGAAAAATCTTAAAGCGCCGCGAAAAGGATTGATAGGACCCTGGTCGCATCTTTACCCAGATCGGGCGTTGCCTGGCCCTGGCGTAAACTTTTTGGACGAAATGTTGCGCTGGTTTGACCGTTGGCTTAAGAATGAAAAGAATGGAATTGAAGATGAGCCAATGCTAACCCTTTATCGTCAACAAGAGGTATCAACGGACCCTTGCCATGCATCAAGACCCGGAGTTTGGCTGGATGCAGATACATGGCCGAATGAATCTCTAAAGTACCAAACTTACTGGCTAAGTAGGAATGGATTGGCCGATGTGCCCGATAACGGAACTATGTCGATATGTTCACCTCAATCGATGGGAATGCTTAGTGGTGATTATATGCCGCTTTCCAATGATCCGACCTTAGCGCAAATGCCGGGTGATCAACGAAGTGAAGATGCTGGATCGTTATGTTTTGATGGTGCGCCGCTAATTGAGCCTTTGGATATCGTTGGTACAAGCAAAATTGATTTTGATGTTAGCAGCGATGCTGCTAGCGGCCTTTTGGCTGTGCGCCTATGTGATGTTGACGAAAATGGCACATCAACACTTATCACCTATGGCATCGTGAACCTGTCACAACGTGATGGCCGAGAAGTATGTGCCGAAGTAGAGGCGGGAACTGCCTATCGCATCCAATATGATTTGAATGATATCGCGCATCGGATTGTTAAGGGGCACAAACTGCGCGTTTCTGTTTCAAATGCAATGTGGCCAATGGCTTGGCCCGTTGCTGATAATCATAAACTAACTTTGCATTTAAAAAATTGCCGCGTGAAACTTCCAAATGCCAATCTAGTGCCAAGCGATTTGTCACGCGTGTTGTTTACACAGCCAAGGGTAACAAAACCCGGTGGTGTCGTCGAACAAAAGGCAGGATCGCACAGCCGAACAATTACCCATGATTTGTCCACAGGAAAGAGGGCCTTAACATTGCAAGCTGATTTTGGCGCTCACCTAATAGAAACGGCGGATATAACGGTAACTGGCCATTCTCAGGATCGCTTCGAAATCGCAGATGATAATGTTCTAACGGCCAAAGCTGAATATCAATTTGGTATGGGGTATCAACGTGAAGGTTGGAATGTCGCAACACAGGGTCAAATGACGGTTACATGTGATAAAGACAACTTTTTACTAAAAGGTAAATTGAAAGCCTTCGAAGATGATAAGGAAATATTTTGTCGATCATGGGATGAAACCATCCCGCGGCGTGGATTTTAGAGATATGATACAAAATAAAGCCAGCACATGATTGGATATGCAGTTCAGCGAATTGGTGTAGCGATACTTATTGTTCTTCTCGCGACAACAGCATTGTTTGTCATGATTCAATTTGTTCCTGGGGATCCTGCAAATGTGATGCTTGGGCCGCGCGCTACTCCCGAACTCAAAGAGGCGCTTCGCGAACGGCTCCATTTAAACGATTCAGTTTTTGTTCAAATATATTATTTTTTCTTTGGGCTTCTTCAAGGCGATTTAGGAGTTGACCTCACCTCGAACCGCCCTGTGGTTTCAATTTTAGCAGAGCAAGCACCATACACAGCTATGCTGGTGATTTCGGTATTATTGGTGGCATTGATGGGTATTCCAATTGGGACTTATGCTGCAGTTCACCGTGGTGGATCATTTGATCAGCTCAGTGGTGTGATCTCAGTTTCTATAATTGCAGTGCCGCCAATCGTGATAGGCCTTTATTTGATTCTAGTTTTTGCAATTCAGTTGAGATGGCTTCCTGCAATTGGTGCAGGAGAAGGATTTTGGGCAGTAATAAAACACCTAATTTTGCCAACCTTAGCCATAGGTCTGACATGGATTGGTTATGTGTCGCGTTTAGTAAGAGCCTCTGTTATCGAAGTGCTTATGCAAAATCACGTCAAAACAGCACGTGCGTTTGGAATTCCTGAAAATAAAATTCTACGACGATATGTGTTGCGCGTAGCGCTTCCAGCGACTGTTACTGTTTTGGGGGTAAGCATTGGATTCATCCTGTCTACCGCCGTTATTGTTGAAATACTGTTTTCAAGACCAGGTATTGGTAAGCTAACCTATGACGCAGTCATTAGCCGAAATTACCCAGTTGTAATGGGAGCTGTTTTGTCCAGTACAGTCTTCATTGTTGTGGCGACCACCTTGTCGGATTTATTGAATGTCATGCTAGATCCACGATCTCGGGATATAAATTCATGACCACATTTGTTGTCAAACGTCCAACGAGATTGGCTCGCATTTTTCAAGTAATACGAGAGCTTTGCTCTAGCCCATTGGGTACTTTCAGTTTCGTGATAGTACTATTATTCTTCGTAGTTGGAATAACGGCAGATTATATCACGCCTTATGATCCTATTAAGATCGACATCCGAAACAAACTTTCTGGCCCTAGTTGGGATCATTGGCTGGGCACAGATCAGCTGGGACGCGATGTATTTTCTCGTTTGATTGTTGGTACAAAAATTGCGCTGTATTTAGCGGTGACATCTGTATCTATTGCACTAGTAATCGGAATTTTGCTTGGGATGATTGCGGCATTCACTAACCAGTGGATCGACTGGGCTTTATTGTTGGTATTTGACACAATAAGATCATTTCCAGGTATTATGTTTGCCTTGACGATTATTGCGCTGTTTGGTCCAAGTGTAAATTCGATAGTTGTTATCATCGTTGTCTCGACTTTTCCTTCTTACGCTCGACTAGTTCGCACTCAAGTTATGTCACTTCGCAATGCTGAGTTTATAGAAGCACAGCGAGCTATGGGTGCAAGTACGTCGCGCATTCTACGCTTACATATTCTACCTAACGTGATTGGTCCTGTATTGATTGTAGCGAGTATGGATGTTCCGCTGGTGATCGGCGTAGAGGCAGGGCTTAGCTTTCTCGGCCTTGGCGTGCGGCCACCCACGCCCAGTTGGGGTACGATCCTGAACGACGGATTTTCATTCATTAGAAACACCTCCTGGATTGTGTTTGCAGGTGGATTGCCACTGATCCTGACAACAGTAGCATTCACGTCCTTAGGCGAAAGCCTGCGAGACATTCTTGATCCCAAACTTCGCAAGTAGAGCTGACAGATGCAGAATAGAAAAAACCTGATCGACATCAAAGACCTCAGTATCAACTTTGGTTCAGTTCATGCAGTTAAAAACGCTGACATGACAATTAAAAAGGGCCAGATCATGGGCTTGGTTGGCGAAAGTGGCAGTGGCAAATCTACATTAGCCAATGCTATTATTGGTTTACTCCCGCATGCGGCAGAGATCACAGGCGGGACAATGGAATTTGAGAATCGCAATCTGCGTGTATTTACCCCAAATCAATGGCAGGCACTGCGTGGTCGCGAAGTATCTTATGTATCTCAAGATCCGATGAGCGCATTAAATCCGACTTTGCATATTGGACAACAAATGTTGGACATACAATACTGGAGTGATGATACCAATGCCGTCAAACTTGAACGTGCGTTAAATGCGCTTGAGCAAGTCAGAATGCCCAACTCAAAATCGCGTTTGGATATGTATCCATATGAATTGTCTGGTGGTCAAAAACAACGGGTGTGTATCGCAATGGCGATAATGGCACGCCCAAAGTTATTGATTGCAGATGAGGCTACAACCGCACTCGATGCCACATTGGAAGTTCAGATCGTTAAATTGTTGAAGGAACTCCAATCAGATATTGGTTGTGCCATGTTGTTCGTGACCCACCACCTAACTGTAGTTGAGGCCCTGTGTGATGACGTCACAGTAATGTATCAAGGGGATATTCGAGAAACTGGTTCTGTAAGTAAAGTTTTCACAAGCCCATCAGATGACTACACAAGGAATTTATTGCGATGTGATCCTGCACGAATTCCAGAAAAATGTGGGCGACTACCTGTTATGTCTAAACCCGAACTTAAACGCGTTTCTGATCCTAAAATGGACAAAGCCCGGATTGACACGGTGGCTGCACCTGTCCTTGCGATCGAGGACCTTTGCGTAACGTTCACGAAACAACGCAGTTTGATTGACTTACTTCAAGGGAAATCAGGGGAGCGAATTGAGGCAGTGAAGGATGCGTCACTTAGTGTTGCAATAGGCGAGACTGTCGCACTGGTCGGAGAAAGTGGATCAGGTAAATCCACGATTGCGCGTGCCGTATTTCGACTTGTAGCATCCCAAGCTGGAAGTATCTTGTTTGAAGATGCTGACTTGTTACACGCAACACCTCACGAAATGCGAGCCGCACGCAATCGCATGTCGATGATGATGCAAGACCCTTTTGGCAGCCTTAGCCCAAGAATAACGGTTGGGACGGCTTTAGTGGAGCCATATATTATTTCAGGTCAATCTTTGGACCTAAATTTACGCGAAGAAACAGAACGATTGCTAGAACTAGTTGGTTTGCCAGCTGATTTTGCTAATAGATATCCTCATGAACTGTCAGGTGGGCAAGCGCGTCGCGTTGGTGTTGCAAGAGCACTTGCACTCAATCCTAAGCTGGTCATAGCTGACGAGCCAACTGCGGGATTGGATGTTTCAATTCAAGGGGAAGTATTCAATTTACTCGCCAGTCTGCGTGAGAAAATGCAGCTTTCAATATTGATCATAACCCACAATCTTCATGTTGTGCGCCATTTAGCAGATAGAATGGCAATTATGTATCACGGCAAAATTGTTGAAACTGGTGATACTGAAACAATTATTAGTAAACCAGTGCATGATTATACGAAAAAATTGTTAGCGGCTAATTTGGAAACCAAATACTAAATTTGTTGGGTTGGGTTTTGAAGAGCCCAGATATTAAAAGTGAAACGCGTTCATGCCTTATCTAGCATGTCTGACAACACCGCCATCTGCTTCCC
>Ga0228631_1000601_pt1 | contig 19925 bp, 20 predicted proteins | sample 39DmetaG_FD_183049 | JGI IMG/M metagenome (GOLD analysis project Ga0228631, IMG submission 183049) | Seawater microbial communities from Monterey Bay, California, United States - 39D | ecosystem: Environmental > Aquatic > Marine > Coastal | place: USA: California | collected 2016-09-28
AAAGATTGTTCGTCTGAAAATAAATTATTTGAAAGGAGAAATAAAGAATTTAAAAAAATTAAATCCAAATTTGAAAAAAAAAATAAAAAAAAGATTAGTAATATTACAAGTTGGTATGAGTCTATTCAAAAAAAAATGAATATAGTGAGAAATAAAAAAGAAAAAAAACAATTCGAAGAAATTTTTTCTTTTAAAGATGATACAGGGTTGCCTATGAATTTGGAGAAAGATTTTTGTAAAATGCTAATAGAAGATAAAGATACAAATAAAGGTAATTTAATAGCCAAGCAAAAAATGAATGCTTTTATAAAAAGCGGATTTCATCAAGGGGAAAAAATTTTTGATAAAGTAAAAAAGCATAGTTATTTTAAAAAATTGGAAGACGATTAAAAAAATAATAAAAAAAAAACAAAATAAAAGTAAAATAAAGATATAAAAAATATTAACTTAAATAAAAATTATTAAAAAAAAATATAATGGAAAATACAACACAAACCCAACCCCAACAAACACAGTCCCAGCAAAACCAAATTCCTATTTCTAAGATTGAGATTAAGGACGAAAATATTGCTTTAAATGTTATGGTAGCAATGCTCAATATGGCACAGCGTAGAGGAGCATTTAGCATGGAAGAGTCAGCAAAGACATGGGAATGTATCCAAAAGTTTCAGCGCACCCAAGCTCCCGCAGCATCGGAGCCTAAAAACGAGGTTGTTTCAGAAGCTTCCGCATAATTTTGTTATGTATTTAAAATACTTAACAAAAACAATATTTTTCTAAGAAGTAAAACTATATTAAGATTTATTTAATATTTTTTGATCTTTAAAAGGGTCGTTTAAGTTTCTTGTTCTTCCAACAAAATCGCCGCGTTTTATAGAGGCTTGTGTTGCGGCGTCTCCTTTCCACCAACGACTCATTGGATTTGTATCCATATCCATTTTATCTAAAATAGTCTTTAAACCGACGTTTTGGTCATCGGTGTCCATACCATTATGATTACCTTGATTGAAAGGTTTTTTATCTCTTGAAGCATCAACTAAAGGATTAACGTCATCGCTGTCTTCAAACATACCGGATGTGGGTATATTTGAATTTGTTACATTATAGTTTTTTGAAATATTACTAGGAAGACCAGCTTTGGAATCTAATGGGTTAGACATTAATCTAAAACCTTTATTATTTTGAGAATCGTATGTTTCTTGGTAATAAAGTACGGGACATTTAATATTTAGGTATTTCTGATATTCTACGAATTGTGCGTAATCTTCTAAACTATCAAATTTAACAGGATTGACACCCGGTATCATAGCTTTTTTTGTATTTACTAAATGTAATTCTTTACCTTTTTTAATAAGTAGGTTTGGACATTTATCATTAAATGTAAAGCCTTCTACTAAATCATTATGTTTATATGTTAATGTAAATAGTAATCCTATAACAAACATAAAAATAATAGCTAAAATTTTAACAGATAATATTTTCATATATATATATATAGTTATGGAAATAATAAATGCAAATAATCAAAATATGAATATATTAAATAAATTATTAGGTGAGAGAAAGGCTATTGTTTTTTTTGTAGCACCCTGGTGTGGTCATTGTAAACAACTTGAACCTACTATAGATAGTTTAATGGGTAGATTTAAAAATTATAAAAGTCCTGGTTTGATAGCTCGCGTAGAAGAAAAAGAAATACCAAATGTTCAGTGTGATAATGAAATAAGAGGATATCCAACGATTCGTGTATTGTCACAGGGGAAAAAATTAAAAGATTATGAGGGTCCGAGAGATGAAAATTCTATTGCTAATATGCTTGTTAAATTTTTCAATGAAAAAGCTACATTAAAAACGCAAGTAGATAAGAAAACAGAAAAAATAGTTAAGAAAAAAACAAAGAAAAGAAGAAAGAAAAGGAGAAAGAAAAGAAGAATACAAACAAAACGTAATAAGAAAAAAAGTAAATTACAAAAGAAAAAAAGTAAATTACAAAAGAGAAACTGAAAGTAAATAAAAATTATATAAATAATAGATTTGTTATTTATATAATATGTCCGATTTTAATCCGTTTTCAGATGAAGGTCGAATGTGGTTAGAAACAAACGAAATAGAAAAACAGTACAATTCTTTGGAAAATTTAGGTTACGGTATTACTCGTTTCCATAGTTCAGAAAATTTTAAAATTAAAAATAACACAATAGAAACGTCAAAACAAAAAGAAAAGTTAAAACAAGATTTAGCAATGAAAGGATTACATTTGTTCAATATGTCGCTTTAAAATATGTTGAACATGTGTTTCAGGTTCCCAATTTTCCCATTTAATATAAACGCTATTTATACATTGACAAAGAGCACATTGACATGTACTTTCTTGGAATTCATCAACAATAACATTTTCATCATCATCAAAAACAATTTCTTCTTCATCATCGCTTTCATTTTCGTAAAGTTCTTCAACAATTGCTTGTATTTTTTCTTGTAGATTATCACGTTTTGTGAAAATAAATACTTCTAACATTAAACAGCGTTTTAAGTCTTCTTTTGTAATTTGGTTTCTTTTGGCATGTTTAATATAAACAGCAGCATTTAATAGAGCATTTTCAGAAAAATGAACAAGGGTGGAAGCAAGTTGTTGCTGTTGTTTTTGTTCCTCATCATGGTCTATTACATTATTAAAACCTGAACGCATAAAAGAAAAATCACTCTGATCCATATATATGATTTATATAGCGCAATATTTAACTATTTTATTTACTTTTATTTTTAGTATTTGAATTAAAAATAAAATTGAAAAAATAAATTAGATGTAAAATATTAATAATTAACTATATCTAAATAGATATGTCGGATGACGATGAAAAAAAAATATACGTAAAATTGTTTGATTTTAGAATATACAACGCTGATTTATCGGAAGACAGTGAGGATAGTCAAGGGAAAAAAGGAAAAGACAAAAATGAAACGGTGATACAAATGTTTGGAATGAACGAAGATGGAAAAACATTTTCAGTCAATATCCAAGAGTTCCAACCATTCTTTTATGTGAAAACGCCTGTAAATTGGTCAACGGGACATGTTAAAACATTTGAAAGAAACCTAAGAAATACCTTAGGATATTATTATAGAGATTCAATTATTAAATGTAAAATGGTAAAAAGAAAAAAACTATATGGTTTTGATGATCATAGGGAGCATACGTTTATTAAAATCGTAATGAAAAATACAAATACGTTTAGTAAAGTTAGAAGTTTATGGTATACAAAAGATAAAGACTTCAGGAAACGTTCATTAACACCGGGTGGATATCAAAAAACAATTTTGTATGAAGCAAAACTTCCACCGCTTTTGAGGTTCTTTCACATTAAAGATATATCACCATCAGGTTGGATATCTTTCCCAGAATCTAGTGTTAATTACGAAAGTAGCGAAACATGTTGTGATTATGAGTATTGGATTGATTACAAAGATATAACGGCAGAGCGTGAAAAAGAATCGCCGATACCGTTAAAGATATGTAGTTTTGATATTGAAGCGTCATCAAGTCATGGTGACTTTCCACTGGCTAAGAAAACATATTTGAAATTGTGTCGTCAGATAGTAAATTATTGGACAACACACGCGAGTGAAATCCGCGAAATGAAGCCACAAGATAAAGATGTTCTCTTTAAAGAATTAGTATATACAGCATTTGACTATGGTAATAAAGACGGTATTAGTAAAATATATCTTAAGAAAGAAAAACCAAAGTTATTTATTTTAGAGCATTTAATGGAAAATATTATTGAAAATAAGTTATGGTATTATTTAAAAAAGAAGAAGGAACAAGAAACAGTTGAAGATATACAAAAAAGACAATTGGAAGAAATGGATATGGAAGAAGAAGAAAGTTTTTTCGGAAAGAAAAAGAAAAAGAAGAAATTATATTTTAAACAAAAAGAATTTTATCAAAATAATATAATTTATCTGTTAAATAGTAAACAAGAACCATCATTGATTGCTGACATGATGGAAGAAATTTTTACCATAGAAAACTTTCCGGCAGTAGAAGGTGATACAGTAACATTTATTGGTTCTACTTTTATGCGATTAGGTGAAAATGATCAATACTTAAACCATATGATTGTTTTAAATTCATGTAGTGATTGTCCAGATATTCCTAATTGTGAAATAGAAACATATAATACAGAAAAGGAAGTTTTATTGGCGTGGACAAAAATGATACAAAAAGAGGACCCCGACATTGTGATAGGGTATAATATTTTTGGTTTTGATTATAAGTTTATGATTGAGAGGGCTGAAGAGTTGAAATGTAAAGCAAAGTTTTTGGAATTGGGTCGCATTTTGGGAGACGAATCGCGAGTGATTGATTCTTCTATTAAAATAGCCAGTGGTACACATGATTTAAAGTATATTAAGATGGAAGGAAGGATACAAATAGATTTGTATAATCATTTTAGAAGAGAAGTAAATTTACCGTCTTATAAATTAGATAATGTAGCATCACATTTTATTGGGGATATGAATAAAAAGTTTGAAAAAATAGATGACAGTACAACTAAAATTTGGAGTAAAAATTTGATGGGTTTGAAGAATGGGCATTATATTAAGTTTGAAATATTAGGACATTCAAGCGATATGTATGGAGGAGGTAAAAAGTTCATAGTATCTGATGTAGATGCGATATGTGGAACATTTACTGTAAAAGGTGATATTTCGCAGGATTTAGGTAACGTAAAATCACGTTGGTGTTTGGCAAAGGATGATGTTACACCGCAAGATATTTTTAGATTAACCAATGAAGGACCGGATGAAAGGGCTATCATTGCGAAATATTGTTTTCAGGATTGTAACTTAGTTCATAATCTAATGAAGAAAAATGATATTTTCACAGGTATGTCGGAGATTGCTGGCATTTGTTATGTACCAATTGAATTTATTGTAATGAGAGGACAAGGAATTAAACTTCTTAGTTTCATAGCGAAGAAGTGTTCTGAGAAGAAAACATTGATGCCCGTATTAGATGTAGTTAAAGATGATATGAGTTATGAAGGGGCTATATGTTTGAAACCACATTGTGGTTTATATATTGATAACCCAGTGGCGGTTGTGGATTATGCTTCACTATATCCAAGTTCTATGATTAGTGAGAATATTTCACATGATAGTAAAGTATGGACAAAAGAATATGATTTAGATGGTAATATTGAGATAGATTTAGAAACAAATCAAGAAAAAATAACCGGAGTAAAAGATGCTAATGGAGAATTTAAATATGATGGGCTACCAGGTTATCGATATGTTGATATTACGTATGATAGATATGTTTGGCGAAGAAAAGGTGCGGGGAAGGCGCAAGAAAAGATTAAAGTGGGAACAAAAACATGCCGTTTTGCGCAGTTTCCAGATAATAAAAAGGCTATTATGCCTTCTGTTTTACACGAGCTGTTGGCGGGGAGAAAAGCAACAAGAAAATTTATTAAATATAAAACAATTACTATGAAAACCGGTGAAGAATATAGTGGTTTGTATAGTGTTAAAGATGGAAAAGCAAAAATAATTGGAGAAAAAGAGACGTGGACAGTAAAAGAAGAAGATATAGAAAATGTGAGAGACACATATGATGATTTTATGAAAAATGTATTTGATAAAAGACAGCTTGGTCTTAAGGTTACGGCGAATTCGTTGTATGGTCAAACAGGGGCAAAGACAAGTAGTTTCTTCGAAATGGATATTGCTGCGTCCACCACGGCAACGGGTCGCAAATTGTTAATATATGGAAAAAAAATAATTGAAGGGATATATGGTGATAAAATATGTGATACCAAATATGGTAAGATAAAGTGTAAATCAAAAGTAGTATATGGCGATAGTGTTTTGGGAAATACGCCATTAATGTTGAAAAATAAAAGTACAGGTAATATTGAATTTATACAGATTGATAATTTAAATAAACAGTGTGAGTGGTCATCATATGATGGATTTAAAGCATTTGAAACAAATAGAAGAGAAAAACAACAAAAAGGTGTTGATAAATATCAAATATATACTTCCAATGGATGGAGTGATATCGTTCGTGTTATAAGACATAAAACAAAGAAAAAGATTTATAGAATCACAACACATACGGGAGTAGTTGATGTTACGGAAGACCATAGTTTGTTAGATGAAAAATTAAATATCCTTAAACCGAAAAAAGCAGAAGTAGGTATGAAATTGTGTCATAATTATCCAAAATTTGAAAACAGTTCAAAAACATTATCAGATGTAATGAATTATATTGAAAATATTGGAAATAAATCATTGGTGGAGAAAAAGGCATTTATTTATGGATTCTTTTATGGAGATGGTTCGTGTGGAGCATATGATTGTCCATCGGGTAAAAAATATTCATGGGCTTTAAATCAAAAAAATATAGAAAATTGTATAATTTTACAGTCATTATGTGAAGAAATCTTTTACAATACATTTAAAATCATAGATACAATACATAGCAGTGGTGTTTATAAAATAGTACCAAATTGCGGAGAGCTAAAGAAATTTGTAGATATGTTTAGACCGATATGTTATAATAAAAATAAGTATAAAATTATCCCAAATGAATATTTGAATGGTACATATGAAGAAAAAATGGCTTACTTTTCAGGATATTATTGGGCAGATGGTTCGAAATGTATGAATGAAAAAACAAAATGTATACGAGTAGATAACAAAGGGAAAATAGGTTCAGCAATGTTATATTATTTAATGAAATCATTGGGATTTAATGTATCTGTCAATACAAGAAAAGATAAGATTGACATTATTAGATTGACAGCTACAAAAAATAAACAAAGAAAAAATTCAAATATTATAAAAAAGAAAGAATTTTTATTTGAAACAAATGATTTCGTATATGATATTGAAACGGATACTGGTAATTTTAATACAGGGTTTCCATTGATAGTAAAGAATACAGACAGTTGTTTTATGACGTTTAGTCCGGAAGAGTTGGATGGAACAAGAATAAAAGGAAAGAAAGCGTTGGATATTACTATAGACTTAGCGATTGAGTGTGGTGAATTGGCAACAAAATATTTGAAAGCACCTCATGATTTGGAGTATGAAAAAACATTTGATCCATTCTTACTTTTATCAAAGAAAAGATACGTTGGTATGTTGTATGAACATGATATTAATAAATGTAAAAGAAAATCAATGGGAATTGTATTGAAACGAAGAGATAATGCTCCGGTTGTGAAAGATATTTATGGTGGTATTATTGATATTATTATGAAAGAACAAGACATTGAAAAAGCAGTTAAATTCACAAAAAGCTTTTTGATGGATATTATCAATGAAAAAATACCGTTAGAAAAATTAATTATTACAAAATCATTACGGGAATTTTATAAAAATCCACAGAGCATCGCTCATAAAGTGTTAGCAGATAGAATGGGTAAGAGAGACCCCGGTAATAAACCATCAACGGGTAGTAGAATACCATTCGTATATATTAAAACAAAAAAGAAGGTAAAATTGCAGGGTGATAAAATTGAACATCCTAACTATATTAGAGAGAACAATATCAAACCAGATTATAAAATTTATATAACAAATCAAATAATGAAACCTGTTACACAAATATATGCTTTAGTGTTGGAACAATTAAAAGATTTTAAAAAGGAGTTGAAAAGATTTAAAAGAAAAGAAAATTCATTGAAACGAAAATGGAATAAGGATGATAAAAAATGCCATGATTATATTATGAAAGAAAGAAATAAACATGTGAAAAATTTGATATTTGATGATACATTAAGGGTATACGATAATCAACAAAATGGTCAGAGAACTATTTCGGGTATGTTTGGATTATAAGTTTAATTAAATGAAAACTTATAATATTTATTATATATTTTAATATATATATATGACTAATAGAGGTGAAATGGCAGTTAAAATACAACGTTTATACAGAGGTTATAAAGCAAGGTGGCGATTATATATGTATGGAAATTAATCAACATTTTTTTCTTCTAATAAAGAATCTTCATCTTCGGTTTTTTCTTCATTAATATTATTATTTAAGATATCATCTACAATATTTTCAACAATTTCTTCTTCCATATTTTCATCCATATTTTCATCCATATTTTCATCCATATTTTCATCCACATTATTATTTGTTGGATTAAAATTAAATAAATTATCATTTGAATCATTATCGGGAAAATTAAATGTTAATTCAGCAGAGGCTCCAAATAAATTAGAGGATATATCCATATTTCCTAGAACACTCATTATATTACTAGCGATTTGATTAGAGAAAGTATGTATATCACCACTTAAATCAAGCATTGAATAAGACGGGTCTAAAATATTACTAAAATCTGTATTTGTATTAAATAAGTTATTTAAATTGTTAGTTGATAAATTGTTAGTTGATAAATTGTTAGTTGATAAATCATTTACAGTATTATTATTTAAATCAAATCTACATACGGGACATCTTGTATCATACCTGAACCATTCTAAAAGAGGTTCTCTATTAAATAAATGACCACAATAATTAATACGCGTTACTGTATCATTTGGGGAAAATCTTTCTCGAGTGATAGGACATATTGTATTTCTAATTGTATCATTCGAATTTTGTATATTTATCCATGTATCACTATTTGTATTCGCATTGAATAAAGTATTAGTCAATGAAGTTCTAGGTTGGGAATCATATAAAGATTCATTTAATAAATCTGACATATTTGACGGTCCAGTCATTTCCCAAAAAAAAGGAACAAATCTGCCCCGTGGTCTTCTCCCCCTACCTGAAACATTTCTTCTTCTCCATGGTGGATTGTTTCTTCGTCTGAAAGCACGTGACCTAAAATTAGAATAATTACCAGATGTGTCGTTCCAGTATCTATTACTAGAAATATCACTAAAAAATGTATTATTACTTGTGTCAGAATCTGTGCCGATCCAAACAATAGGTCTTTCTCTGTTATTTCTAGCGACATCTAAATAACTTCTACCCCTATTTCTCCAGCTTGCGTCGGGTATTCTGCCGGGTGGTGGTGGCAGACCGGGAGGTGGTCCAGGAGGTGGTCCAGGTTGTGGTGGTGGTCCGGGAGGTGGTCCGGGTTGTGGTGGTGGTCCGGGAGGTGGTCTAGGAGGCGGAGGCGGTGGCGGTGCGTAATTTGGTCTCCTTGAAAGCGGTGTTCGAGGAAATAAATTTGTATTTGAATATCTAGAATTTAAAAAAGTCGAATTATATTGTTGGCGTTGCGGAGGAGGAGGAGGCGGCGGCGGCATATTTGGAAAATTTGAAGTATAAGAAGTATTGTTATATCTTAAATTAGTCCCATAATTCCATGTAGTTCCAACCAAAGGATATATAGGTGTAGTTCGAGTCATATTGCTATTTATGTTAGTTGTATTATTTTGAGAATTATTTACATCATTATTTGGATTTACACCGTAATAATCATTATAATGGTGTATTAAACTAATCAAATTAGTATTAATATTATTCATTAAACTATAATGTAAATTATATAAATGATTTAAACTATAAATTTGCGATTGAAAAATATCAAGTGAGCCAGAAAAAATATTATCAACGTTATTATTATTCATATAATATTCATTTATCATTATATTTAAATAAAAAATTTTGAATATTATAAATGATATTAAAATTAATTTAAAACAATACTGACATATTATAGTATTATGATGTCCGTAAGAGAAAATATAAATGAATATTCGGGAAAAGGATTAACGGGATTAGCAAATCTAGGAAATACGTGTTTTATAAATTCAACAATACAATGTTTGTCACACACATATGAATTAAATAATTTTTTAAGTAACGAAACATATAAAAAACGTTTAAATAAAATACCAGAGAGTTTACTTTTAATAGAATGGGATAAATTAAGACAATTGATGTGGAGTGAAAATTGTATTATAAAACCATCAGGATTTTTATCAGCAATTCATAAAGTAGCCAATGTTAAAGATAGAGATATTTTTACAGGATGGGCACAAAATGATTTAACAGAATTTATGAATTTTTTGTTTACATCTTTTCATGAATCAATTAAACGTGAAGTAGAAATGAATATTAGAGGAAATATAGAAAATTCTACAGATAAATTGGCAAAGTCTTGTTATATGATGATGAAAAACATGTATAGTAAAGAATATTCAGAACTGTTAAAAATGTTTTATGGAATACATGTTTCACAGATTAAATCTTTAGAGAGCGAATATACTAATACAATTCCAGAGCCATTTTTTTCTTTACAAATACCCCTACCAGATAAAGAAAATAAAACATTAATTGATTGTTTAGATTTATATACAATTAAAGAAAAATTATCTGATAGTGAAAAAATATTAAATGAAACAACCAATAAGAGAGAAGAAGCCACAAAGCAAATTTTATTTTGGAATTTGCCAAATATTTTGATTATAACATTAAAGCGATTTTCCAATGATAATACTAAGAATGATGATGTGATTGATTTTCCAATAGAAAATTTAAATTTATCAAAATATGTAGTAGGGTATAATAGTAAAACATATATTTATGATTTATATGGCATATGTAATCATGCGGGAGGTGTAAATGGTGGGCATTATTATTCTTATGTTAAGAATGCTAATGGAAAATGGTATAATTTTAATGATACAACAGTAAGTGAAATAAAAAATGTAGAAAAATTAAAAACAAACAAAGCATATTGCTTTTTCTATCGTAAAAAAATATTACAATAATTTATAGATGAGTTTAGAAGTTTCTCCATCAACTGGATTTGAATATTTATTTAAAAATGTGAATGATAATATGTATGAAAAAGCAAATAATCCTATGATTTTTGCTGTTTTAATAGCAGTTATTATAGTATACGCTATTGTATTTAATTATTTAGGTGTTACTCATGAAATTCCAGAAACTATAAAATCTGGACCGGGTGTAAAAATGTTTGAATTATTATTATGGGCTGTATTTTTGTTTTTAATTTTTGTAAACGCATTACAATACTTTTTTGAGATAGATTTTAAAGCATCTATTAGTGATTTATTTGGAAATAATCCTCAGGTAAAATTAGGTGTATCGCCAAACAAAAGTTTCGAAGATAACCTTAAAAAGAAAGAAGTGTTTCACATAGGTGATAATATATACACATATGGTGAAGCTAAGGTAATATGTGAAGCCCATGATGGTGAACTGGCTTCATATGAACAATTAGAATCTGCTTATGAAAAAGGAGCTGAATGGTGTAGTTATGGGTGGTCAAAAGATCAAATGGCTTTATACCCAACACAGAAAAAAACATATAATAAATTAAAAAATGATCCTACTACAAAAAATAACTGCGGAAGACCTGGAATTAATGGCGGATATATAGCCAATAAAAATGCTAGATTCGGTGTGAACTGTTTTGCATCTAAGAATAAACCCAGTGATGTAGAAAGACGCGAGATGGATTCAACTACATTACCATCAGTCCCAATGTCGAAAGAAAATAAAAAATTAGATTTCTATAAAAGAAATATTCATAAGATTGTTAAGAAGCCTTTTAATTCTGCGAAATGGAGTTCATTTTAAAGTTTGGAGAGAATTTTAATCTGTTTTTTATGTGTATTTTCAGGTGTATCCGTAATTACAATATCTTGAACACTTAGATTTTGAAAGAATCTTTTCATTTTTTTTAATAAATCCTTTTTAGAAAAAACAATCATACTTTTATATGTTATAACACTTTCTGCTGAACATATTGGTTTTGGTATCCTATTTAAATGATACCAGTGCTCAATAATCTCTTCTAATTCAATACAATCAATCATTATAATAGAAATTATTAAATACTATTTAATAATTTTTATAATTAATTAATTAATTAAAAAAAACTTTTTTTCCTTGTTTTCTTTTTCCCTTTTCTTTTTCTTTTTCGCGTTTTAGGGATTTTTCTCGTATATTTCTGTAAATCAAATAAATCATCGAAAAGGCTTTTACCTATACATTTTTTATCTTTAATCTTAGTTTTTTTATCTATATTTTCATCATTAAAAAATTTTTCTATTTTCTTTCCTTCATTTTGAATTAAGTAAAGTGGTAGAGGAATACCTAAATTATATCTAAAAAGTTTATCACCTTTATTAGTATTTGAATTTTTATTTTCTGTGTAATTTAAACAGTTCATATCATTTGCTAAAGAACTATTTATTTCGACACCTAAACTGTAGATTTTATCTTTTTTTTTATAACAAACATAATCTTTTAAATCCATATATAATAGATAGTGATGTTATTTTAAATAATTATTTTTCTAAAATATTGATAATTCTATCAGCATTATCATAAATAATATTGATATCATACGATATAATAATATTTGAATAAATAATATCATAAGCTCTTTCCCAATTACTATTTAAAAAATCATTTTTAAATATCCCTGAATAGCTATATAAATCAATGTATTTTTGATTCAAGTCTTCGACTGTTCTTCGCATATTTATTAAAAATCGCATTTTATGTTCATCTTTTAGTATTTTTTTTATTTTTGGATGATGCATAATATTTTCTATATCATAATTTTCCTTTAAATATTTAATAGGATTAGATTCACTGTAATCATCGTCCATTTTAATTAGATTCGTTGTATATATATGATGTTATATCATCTTTAAATTGTTTTTTATCTCTTATTCGATAATTATTTTTTTCCAAGAGCATCGTCACATCACAAAGATACTCGGTGATAACATCTTTATATTTAAGATTCTCATCGGATGAATTTTCGGAATATTTAAGATTTTTTTCCAACCATTCCTGTTTTTTTCGAATTGCTCTTTGTTTCTGAAGTTTATTTAATTGGTATAGTAAGTTTGCGCTCATTTTATATTAACTTATGATAAATAATATAAAATAATATTTTTAAGTTTGTTACCTAAATGTTCTTTTTATGTCATAATATGTTTTTACTTCACGTTTTTCTTTTATAAATTTTATAATTTCGTTTACGGAATCTTCATTTTGTAAACAATCGGTTAGACAGTCTTTTAAAAATTTAAATGTTAGTGGAGATGTTTGTTTAAATTGCTGAAGTTTAAGGTTACCATCTCGTAATTGTATTGTAGCATGTTCAATATTATTTGTTTCGGCATAATTATATATTTGGTCTTTTAATTGGGTTCGTTCAGTTCGTAATTCTTTCATTTGATTTCGTAGAGAAATAACTTCGTTGTCACATTGAACCCAACGTTTAATTTTTTCTTGATATTCCGTACTCATAATATAAATATATATATAGATATACGTTTATATTATTTAATTTAATATTTACCTTCGGCGACGGCTTTTTCTGCGACGGCTTTTTCTGCGACGTTTGCGGTATTTCTTCATTGTTCTCTTTTTTGTTTTTCTTTTCTTCAAGCGCTTTCTTTTTGTTTTTTTCGCTTTCTTTTTAAGTTTATGCTGTGTTCCGAGTAAAAGAAGGGGAACAAGTGCTTCTTTTACAACAGCTGCTAAACTACCACCTTTTTTACTTTTACTTCCACCTTTATAAGCCATTATATATTACGTATATATTTTTTTTTGTTTAACGAGATTAAGTAATAACTTACTTCTAACTAGTATTAAAAATATTCCTAAAATCAATAAAAAACTAATTACAACGAAAATAAGTGAAAGATAAATATAAGGGTAAATCTCTTTTAAGAGCATATCGATAACTGGACGCATAACTTCTTTTATTTCGTTTTTTATATCATCCCTATTAATTAAAGTAATTAACTCTTCTATAATTTTTTCTTTAAAAGTCATTTAGTTAATTTAATAAAATAAAATTTTTTTTATTTAGATACGCATTGAATTCGTAAGTATTTTAGTATAATTTTCTTTGTTTAAATTAATGGAAGAAATATATCAATACACGGACAAGTTAGCTTATGAAAATATATTACTATTTACACCAAAAGCAGTACAGGGTGGTGGTTATTACGCTAAAATTAAAATTAACAGTGGCGACTTATATGTACAAACACCTAAAATTTATACAAAAAATGGCATTAATATAACCGGAAAGAAAGTTTATTCTGATTTGTTATTTGAAAGAGGACATTTAGAGTTTATCAATTTTATACAGAATATAGAAGAGCGTATTAGAGAAATTATATTACAAAAGGGTGAATTATGGTTTACAGAGAAACCAAACATAGAAGATATAGAAGAAAGGTGGAATTCATCCATAAGACAATATAAAACAAAAAAATATTTAATAAGAACAAAAATAGAAAGGTCTTTAAACAATTTAGAACTACAAATATGGGATGAAAATGAAAAAATTTTATCGTCAAAAGATATTGATGAAAAAACAAATATTATTGGTATTTTTGAAGTAGCCGGGTTAAAGTTTAGCAGTACAAGTTTTCAATTAGATTTACAATTAAAACAAATCATGAAATTTGATGATAAGAAGTTATTTAGTAAATGTTTAATTAAGACAAATAAAAGAAAAGATATAGAAAACTTAAAGAATTTAGAAGAAAAAGTAAAAATAGAAATGGATTCTGTTAATAGCGATATTTCCCAAGATTTAACAAATATACATGATTCTTTAAATGAAACGCTTGATGAAAATCAATGCGCACACGATAACAGTAATGGAAATAGCGAAGAAAGTGACAACGAAGAAAGTGACAACGAAGAAAGTGACAACGAAGAAAGTGATAATGAAGAAAGTGATAATGAAGAAAGTGATAATGAAGAAAGTGACAACGAAGAAAGTGACAATGAACAACAAGATAAATTAATTCAATCTGGAAAACTTTTTGAAAATAATAAATTAGAAGAATCTAAAATTATAAATGAAACACAAGAAAATAAAAAAAATAAATCCATTGAAAAAAATTTTTCAGTTGAAGAAAATAATACAACAGTATCAAATCATTTAGAAGAAAATGAGAAAAAACAACATAATAGTATTTTAGAGGAAGTTAATTTAGAAATATTGGACAATGAAACGATGGAATTGAAAAAGCCAAAAGATGTTTATTCTGAAATTTATAAATCAGCTTTATTAAAAGCAAGAGAAGCAAAAAAAAAGGCAATAAAAGCTTATATGGATGCTAATAAAATAAAAAAACAATATTTGTTGGATGATATTGAAAGTTCAGATGCTGAGGATTTAGAAAACTTTAGTGAATAATACTATATTGTAAATAATTGTATAAAAAAATTATTTTACTAAAATTATTTTATTAATAGAATTTATAATGAAAAAGTCCATGAAACTTTTTAAGAACTTAAAATCGCATCAGTTGTTAATGATTGTTGCATTAGTAGTTGGTGGTTATTTCTTATATACATACTCTAAATCCAAAGCTGGAAGTTTAGACGGATACGCTGAGATTAATGAAGCTGGTGGCGCTGCATCAAATGAGTACATCCCATCTTCACCCCATGGTGAAAACAGCGCGAACGCTGAAGTTGGTGGTATGAACACTAATATGCAGGGACTTCCCCCTAGCTGTGTTAGACAGAATGTTACAGACCCCCGCGAATTGTTACCAAAAGACGCAAACAGTGAATTTTCACAGTTAAACCCCCAGGGCGATGGTGATGTCCAGAATGTTTCTTTTATCCAGGCTGGTGTCCTTAATGGTATTAATACTGTTGGTTCTACCCTTAAGAATCCCAATTTACAGTTGAGAAGTGAGCCTCCCAACCCAAGAGTTGATGTAGGTCCATGGAACAACAGTACTATCACTCACGATAACAATAAGAGAGATTTAGAAATTGGCTCAAATAACTAAATATATATTTAAAAAATGTGATTGAATTTAAATATATATATTTTTATATATGGCTTTAATGTCGCAGAACATGTTTGGATACATATTAATATTTTTTATTATTCTTATCATACTTAAAATATACAGAGAGTCTTCATTATTTCAGTTGAAATGTATTATTTCCAATGTGGATGGTAATTCATATTGTGTTAGGGAAAGAAATAAATTAACACTTGTTGCTGATTTATTAGCAAAGACTACACAAAATTTAAAAAAAGTTGTGAAACATTTAGGTGAAAAATATCCCGAACGAGAAAATGTAAAACGTTTAGTTACAAGATTTAATCCTAAAAAGGTAGAAGAGATATTGCCTACGAGTAAATATACAGCTTATTCTGAAAATAAAGGAGAAAAACTAGCTTTTTGTGCTACAAAAACAAAAAAAGGCAATAGACTTATAGATGAAAATACATTAATGTTTGTGGCATTACATGAATTAGCACACATAGCTACAAAGTCGATTGGACATACAACAGAGTTTTGGCAAAACTTTAAATTTTTAATAGGTGCTGCGAAAGAAATAAATGTATATGAACCGGTAGATTACAAAGAAAAGCCAGTAACATACTGTGATATGAAAATTACGGACAGTCCTTATTTTGATCTATAATTTTATGATTAAATATATAATTTTATGATTAAATATAAAATTTTATGATTAAATATAAAATTTTATTAATGAAATAAATTAATAAAATTTAATAAATTTACTTGCGTCTGCGTCTGCGGCGGCGTCTGGATTTCTTGGCGGTCTTTCTTCTCTTAGTGCGGCGTTTGCGTCTGCGTTTGACAGTTTTCTTGGCGGTTTTGCGGCTGCGTCTGCGCTTGCGGCGACGGCCTCCGATAAGTGCGGCTAAGGATGCGAGGGTCATTATATATTACTAATATATTTTATTTAAATCAAGCGGATAATTAAAACGCATAGTGTTTCCTAAATATCTTTTATCCCAAATTTGATAAGTATATTGAATATCTTTACTGTATTGATTATGACTAATGTATTTGAGATTAAATTGTATTGGAATACTAGGAAAAAATGTATCACAAGTATAATTTCTGTTTATTTGAGTTAAATAAATTTCATTTACTTCATTGGAAAGAATCATTTTATTATATATTGTTTCGCCGCCAATAATCCAAATGGGGTCTTTTTTTTCAGTTAAATAATGAATTCCCGATATACTATCTGATACAAATGTATTTTTATATTCAGAAACATCTTCTTGTTTTAACGTTTTACTTATAATTATATTTTTCCTTTTATCTAACGGTTTTTTTGGCAAACTTTCCCACGTATTCCTACCCATAATAACTGTTGGATTATCCCCATGAGTTGTTAATTTTTTAAAATATTTAAATTCTTCTGGTATATGCCAAGGAATTTTATTTTTAAATCCTATACCAAAATTTTTACAACAAGCAGCAATTATTTTCATTTGGTTAATAATTAAATAATATAGAATATATTTATATATATGTCGGAAATATTTAATATAATATTATGGAATAATAATCAAATAGAACATATTTATATTTTTCTAGGAAAACAAATAAATAAAGAGGAATTAATATTGCAGAATTTAGGACCAGACGATATGAATATTATAGATAGAACATTACTTGGAAAAATAAGAACAGAAAATATAAGATATACATTTATTAATGAATCGATATATGCAGATGATACAATATTAAGAATCAAAGAGAAATTTGTTAAATACACTGATTTAGATATTTGCTTACCTGAAATTTATTTATTCACATTGGTTAAAACAAAGCTTAATTCAAATGTTATTTTCAATAATTTAACGCAAGATGGTATGCTAGAATTAACAAAAGATATATTAGAAGTATTTTTAAAAAATATAAATAAAAATAATGTCCATGATACTGAAAAATTTAATTTATTGAATTACGTTGGTGAAATAAAAAATTTTTACACTTATAATGATTTCATAAATATGAGAAATATAGATTTTAATAATATAATTTTGAAAAAATCAATGGGGTTAGATATGGTTTTAAATAAAAAATATTCATTTGCTACTAATCCTTTCCAAATTGATAAAATGGATTCGTTCATATTAAATGAACAAGTTTCAATAATGAGTCAAAATAAAAAATTATTATTTGATTATGGTACTCCAATAAATAATAGTATTTATTTATCAACAACAACCGATATATTAAATTTTTATAGAGAAAGTAAAATAACAAATATTTATTTATTAAAAAAATATTTTAATTCTTTGTTTTTAAACTATCAAGTAAAAACAATAGATGATATTAAACAAAAAAGAAATGGTATAAATGATGAAAATAAAGAAAGGATGGATAAAATAGGAAAGGTGGAAGAAAAGATTTACTTATTGAATAAATTAAATTTGTTACATAAAGATAAACTTAATATAGTAGATTCCGGAATAAGTGATATTTACTTAACATTACACCCAACAAAAAATATTAATGTTCCTCTAGAAACAATTTTTAAAATAATACATACAACAGAAGCCGTTCCTTTCATAAAATTTAATGCTGGTTCGGGTACAGTAAACATTTATAGATTGTATACAGGTAATAATATAGCAACTAATGGTAAAAAATTACCAATATTATATATTGATTACAATAAAAGAAAAACAAAAATAATGAAATTATCAAAAATACTTGCGAATAAAAAGAGAATTGGATTTTATATTAAAGAAAGAGGAGAATTAAATGAGATATACTGTGAATTTTTAGAAAATGGAAATATAGATATACGATTAAATATTTTAAAATCGACAATGAAAGGAATGTCTATATCCGATTCTATTTTTGAAATAGAGAGAATTTTGAAAAATGGAATAAATAAATATATTATTTCTAAGATAAATAGTTTCACTAGTGATATTGGATATGAATTCTCGTCTTTCAATGGTTTATTAGATGAGAATGTGGAAATCAATAATATTGATTATTTTATCTCAATAAAAAATAATAAAAAATTTAATTTGAAAAAATTTATAGGATGTGTTTTTCCAATAGTTAACATCAATAAAGGTGGTGATGGTTCAAGTAAAAATGAAATAAATTTAACCTATAAAAGAGTGTCATCATTTCAAGAAATGACAAGTATAAACGCATTTATAACAATATTACAAAGACAAAACTTTTCGATGACAGATATATTGGATAAATTAATGGATAATTACCAATTAAGTAAAGAAAAAGCCACTGAAATGTTTTCTATTTGGCAGTCTAATATACATTTACAAGCTGAACAATTTGAAAATAAAAAGGTATCTATAAAAGATAACCCCGGATTTGAAATAATTATGAAACAAAAGATAGATGATATCGGTTATGGATTTGAGAATATATTTAATGTTATTGTGAAAAATATTAATAATATTCAATACATAAAATATATTGAAACTTATATTAATAGTATATTAATTTTAGTAACTGATATAAATGAATCTATAGATAGTAATGACTTGAAAAAATGTAAAGCAGGAAAAAAAGTAGAATTAGTAGAAGATAAAAAAATGGGAGATGTTGAATTAACAATTGAAGAATTAATGAATTTAAGAGATCAACAAGGGTTTGAAAAAGAAGATGCGTTGGAAGTATTAAGTATGGGAGATGAATCGGATGGAGGATTAATTGATTCTGATTTATCGGATTTTTATGATTCAGAAGAAGAAGAAGAAAGTTTGGGAGGTGATGATACTTTTCAAGATGAAGGTGACGGTGGTGGTGAAAGTAAATATACTGGTAAACCAGTTAGTAAAACTGCTATTAGTAAAACACCTGTTAAAGATTTAAGTGTTATACCAGAAGAAGGCGAGGATGACCCGGGAGTTTTTTCTTTAGAATCACCGAAAGCCGCGAAAGAACCCACGCCTCCTGTGAAAGAACCCACGCCTCCTGCGAAAGAACCCACGCCAGAACCGGAGCCTGAACCGGAGCCTGAACCGGAACCTGAACCGGAGCCTGAACCGGAACCTGAACCGGAACCTGAACCGGAGCCTGAGCCTGAACCGGAGCCAGACCCTGAGCCTGAGCCTGAACCGGAGCCAGAGCCTGATCCTGAATCA
>Ga0228631_1000613_pt1 | contig 19673 bp, 21 predicted proteins | sample 39DmetaG_FD_183049 | JGI IMG/M metagenome (GOLD analysis project Ga0228631, IMG submission 183049) | Seawater microbial communities from Monterey Bay, California, United States - 39D | ecosystem: Environmental > Aquatic > Marine > Coastal | place: USA: California | collected 2016-09-28
ATATAATTTCGATTAAACGACTAAAAAAATTAGTGACTGCTTTCCCAAACCCTGAAATAATAACAAATGTTCATGATGAAATTAGAACTGTAATAGGAGGTAGTCATGCAAGTCTATATTATGCTGCTCTTAAATCTTTTATCGATTTTGAAAAAGAGATTACATCAACAATAAAAATAGAAGGGAAGGAAATAGATATTAATAACATTCAACTTTCAAAAGAAGATTTAAAAGAAATCCCCAAATTTGTTTTTATAATTGATGAAATCAATAGAGGAAATGTTTCATCTATTTTCGGAGAGTTAATTACTTTAATTGAAGAAGATAAAAGGCTAGGTTCTGATAACGCTCTATTTGTAGATTTACCTTATTCTAAAGAAAAGTTTTGCGTTCCACCAAATCTTCATATTATAGGAACAATGAATACAGCCGATCGTTCGGTAGAAGCATTAGATACCGCCTTACGAAGACGTTTTTCATTTGTGGAGATGTTACCAGATCCATCAAAACTTGTTAGTGAAAATAATCAGCCATTAGTTGTGAATGATATAAATCTTCAAGATTTACTACATACTATTAACAAGCGAATTGAATTTTTAGTAGATAGAGACCACACAATAGGTCATGCATTTTTTATAGGTTTAGATTCAATCTCTGCTTTAAAATCAACTTTCAAAAATAAAATCATTCCTCTCTTACAGGAGTATTTTTATGGTAATTACTATAACATTGAATTGGTTTTAGGTTCAGGGTTTTTCAATAAAAAAGAGAAGTCAAAAGTGAAATTCGCATTGGAAAATGCAGAGATAGATTCAGATGGATTTATTTACGAGTTTAAAGATTTTGATTCGCTCAATGATGATGAATTTATTAAACTTTTGAATGATGTTAAGATAGAACCGTATACAAAACAAGTATGAAACCAATTACACGTTTTGAACACGAAAAACTAAACATTGGTCAGGAAGGCTTCACCAAACAACATTGGGATGCATTTGTGAAATACAATGAGTTGCACAATAATCAATTTTTTGATGTATTGTACAACGGTATTCGTTTCAATCAATACGTTGGGATTATTCAAGTTGGAAATTTTGCTGTTGAAATAAATCCAAAAGCAGATAAGTACGATTCAACTGAAAAGTGGCAAGATGTGCTGCTTCCTATGTTAAAAGCATGCGGAAGAATAAAAGCGAAATCTGCTGATGCTGCTAATTTAAAAAAGCAAAATCTAAATTTACTCGAGGTTTATTTTGAGTATTATTTAAGAGAAATCGACCTATTGATTCATTCAGGATTGGTTAAGAAATACCGTAAAGAAACAAGTAATGTTAAAGCATTAAAAGGAAAATTAGATTTTGCAGGAAACATTCGTCATAACCTCGTTCATAAAGAACGGTTTTATACTTCACATCAAGTGTACGATGTCAATCATAAAATTCATCAAATATTAAATGTTGCTTTAGAAATTGTAGATAAATTTTCTTCAAATTCTAGAATAAATGATGTTTGTAAACGTGTGCGAATGAGTTTTCCAGAAGTGGCTAAAATAAATGTTAATGAACAAATTTTAAATGGAATTGTTTTAGATAGAAAAACAGCACCTTATGAACGTGCACTAGAATTGGCTAAATTTATTATTCTTAACTATTCACCAGACATTAAGGGAGGGAATCAAAAGATGATTGCTTTGCTTTTTGACATGAATCAGTTATGGGAAGAGTATGTATATGTAAAATTGAGAAAAGAAATCCATTCAGAAAATTCAGAATTTAACGGCTATACAATTCAAGCTCAACATTCGAAAGGCTTTTGGGGGAATAATTCACTTCAACCAGATATAGTTTTAAAAAAGGGGGATGAAACTTATGTTATCGATACTAAATGGAAAATCCCAGGTAATTCAGCATCTGTGGAAGATTTACGTCAGATGTATGCATATGCTCGTTTTTGGAATGCGGAAAAAGTAATGTTATTGTATCCTGGTGATCGAGAGCACTCTGGTTTTCGGGCATATAAAAATCGAGAACATGATGCTATTCTTCATGAATGCATGATGGGATTTGTTTCTGTTTTGAATAAAGAAGCAGCCATAACTAATAATAAGTTAAATCAAAATATAGCTATTCAAGTTTTAAATATGATTACACCTGACTAACGATTTTAATAGCATTAAATTCTTCAATACATTTCAAATCATCGATTTAGTTTTGATTTGAATTTGACCAGCTTTCCATATAAGCTTCAACTTTTTCAATTGCAAAATCTATCATTGCTTCATCATCTGAAATGCCATGCCGCCTTTTTATATCTACTAAAGCTGATGCATATTTTTCTGCATAAACACGTGCGTAATCCTCACTTTTATTATCGCTTATCGCTTTGTCAAATGCAAAAGCGTATTCTTCACAATATATTTCATGATATTCTTCCATTGACATTAAATCTGCATAGTGATGAGCGTAAACTTCAGATTTCCCTTTATTTAGTTCGCTTTTATATAGTAAAGAATAGTTTTTTGCAGTTTCAATTCTAGTATATGGATTCGAAGAAACTTCAAATAAAAACATATAATGTTTTTCAAAAAATTCATCTCCACCTAATGATTTAGTATAGATAAGTAAATCTTTTTTAGCTAATTCGGGGTTGTTTCTTTCAATATCATCATAAACATATGAAATGGCACTTGCACCTTCATTTACTGTACTAGCCATTTCATGCGCCCACTCTTCAGAATGTCCTTTATCTATTAGTTCTAAGTATGATTTAATATATCCATTTGTACACCATAAAGCACTTGCCTGTACAGAATCACCTTCTTCAAAATCATCGTCTTCAAAATTTTTATAGTCTTCATATAATTCATCATAACAATGTTTATAATGCTTTAAAAATTTAGAAAAGTATTTTTCATTTATTCCAGCTAGTTTAAATATAGATATTAATTCTTCCTCGCTATGTGATACTTTTTTATTCATATTTAGTTTAATGTTGGTTGAAGTTTTTTGTTATTAATTAAATTAAAATAATCGTATGTAAAATTAAGATTATAATAGCTTATTTATATTTTTTTTAAAGTTAATGAATCAAGACAGTAAACAGTCATTGATTTCACCAAAACATCCTCAGAAATAATCTTTAATTTTTCATTCTTGTATAATAGAAGGGATTCAATACCTTTTATGATTTTATTGGGGCTATTTACGATTTCAAATTGAAGTAGGTTAATATCAAAAGTATTAGTGTTTATCTGATGTTTCGAAAAATGTCCAATTTCATGTTGCAGGAGAAGTAAGGTTTTGAATCCGGGTATATTCGGGAAATCTAATTCAGAAGTATTAGTATTATATAATTTAAAAAGATTGGTTTGATTCAATAAATCTATACTTGGGATTTTCAATAAAATCTTGTTTTGTTTTTTTATTTCCAGTCTGTTTGAATAATTTAAAAGAAATACATTCTTATCACTTTCTTTCGATAATTCACTCCAGTGTGAGTAACCAAAATGAGATAGAAAGTCGAAATCAAATAACATCATTTCCCATTCTAAATTGTGTCGTTTTTTAATCTTTTCAAATTCATAGAATTGTTCATTAGGAATATTACAAACCCAATAGCGTAAACTTTCACCGAAAAGATTAATAATGATAGACATTGAGTTTATTATTTAAAGGCTAAAGTATTCATTTAGGAAGTCAAAAAGTGTCGTTTGGATGTACTCTAAAAATTAGCTCAAAATAAATCTTAAAATAAACGTCACACTTTGTCTTCCTTCTGCTTTAGTTTTGATAAAAAATTAAAGCAGTAGGAAACAAAATATTACAATTACAGCAGATTCTTTCACAGATTATTACCAAGACCTAAAACACAATCAATTGGCGGATATACTTTCTATAAAGTCTATATCTGAAATACTAGGGGAGATGGTTACCTTAAAATCATCTCCTATTTTAAATATAGTAAAACATCCCCATTCACTAGAGTTAGAATTTTCAGATTTTAGAATAGTAATCGTTCTATATATAGGATTTGAACACGAAGAATATTTAAAGTTTAAATTGGTTGAAAATGTATTTTTCATCTGTATGGATGAAATAATGAATGATATTATTGAATTCAGAAGTATTCCTTTACAATTTATTCACTCAAAAGATTTTCAAGAAAAAGTAAAAGAGAAAAAGCCTACTTCCATGCCTGAGGTTTTGGAGTTGATAGGGGAGTATTCGGAGAAATAGAATTATATTGATAGTCCTATATTAGGACTATCATTTTAAAAACTACCCCTCAATCCACATCATTTTAAGCTCTGTAATTGCTCTTGTTTCAATGAAAAACTTATCGCTAGGAAGAATGAATTCAATTTTCCCTTCTTCATCTTTTATTAAAATAGAATTATAAAGCACTTCAACTTGACCTTCGATATTAAAACCTTTAAGTGGTATCTTCTTACTATTTGAAACAAGTTCAACTATAGGGGTGGCATCAATTTGATAAAGACCTGTAAAGACATGCTTTTTTTCTAATTGAAAGCTAGTGTTCAATTGTCTTTCAAATTGATGTTGAGAATAAAATTCATTTTTAAACACATTATCTGGTGAATTTAATTTAATTAGAAGTTTGTCGATGACTAATCTTATATAAGGTGCATCTATTTTTTCTAGATATAAAATATGCCAAGGGTATTGTCTATCTAGTTTATCAAAAGCTTCTTCAAAAGAGTTAAATTCATTGGTATAAGCAATATCTAATCCTGACTCAGAAAAATCAGTTTCATTATGGTCGTAAATATAAACTGTTTTATCTTTTCTTTCTTCTCTGTGAATAGCAATTGAGCCACCTTCTCCACCTATTTCAAATACTATTTCTTTTTTCATTTTTTTTAGTTTAATGTGTTAATGAATGGTTAAAATCAATTATTACATATCGCGATATATGATATTTCTATAATTGAAATTTAAAGTCATATATGATTCTATCTGGGTCAATTATTAGTTCTATCATTTTAAAAAATGTTTCGTAAACATCTGGATATTCATTTGAACCTTTACTTTCATGAATTTTATTTTCAAACAGTCGTTTCATACTCCACTGTGTTCCATCTAAGACTTCTAAATTAACATATCTTTTTCTCCATTTAGAAGTTGTAATAAATAATTCAATTTCTTTTTTTAAATCTTTAGTTAAAATGTAAACTTCTTGAGGGACAATGTTTTTAGAGGAGTAGAAAAAATCATATTCATCAATTTGACAAGTGAAATTATTCCGAATTAAAATTCCATCTTTATATCTAATGTCTTCACTAGAAGAACTATATCCGCCAGAGTTATAATGAAAACCTTTTGTTCTTTTTGTGCGACCTTTTAATTCTAAGAAATCATCTTTTAATAAAGCGTTAATCTTTTCTGCTAAATTATAAGTTTGTTCTTTATTATCAAGAATGTTTGTTGAAATATAATCATGAATATTTTCTTCAAAATTCGATATTAAATCCTCTGAAAGTATACCTAAACCATTAGGATAATAATTAATACAACAACTCGTACAAGCCCAAATTGGATCATTAAAGGATATTACACACCCTCCCAATACAACTTCTTTGTTGTCAATTTTATTTTTTAATTTATGATAATCTGGCATTCCATATAACCATTTTGCCATAGGTTGATTGCAAACAAGACACTTTTTTCTATTCATTTTTTTGATTAAATCTCAAATTTAAGCGCTTAGAACATAATCTATTTATGTTTAAATTTGGTTAAGCATTAATTCTGAAGTATTTGTTCGATTTTTTCTTCAACAATTACTATTCTTTCATCTAACATAAGGGGATGAATATGAGATACTAATACTTCCTTTAATATTCCTTTATTTATTATAATTTGCAATTGCTCTCGTATAAATAACAATATACTAGGTTCACCTTCAGTTATTTCAGAAACAATGTCGATTCGATTGTCTAAAACATAAATAATGTCTTCTATATCGTGACTTGTTCTGTAATCATTTCCTCTATTTTTAAACGCTTCAAATTTTGTCGCTAGATAACATGGAGCAGAAAGTATTTTTATCTCTTGATCTTTTACTTTTACATTCCAAAGATTTTTGAACCCAACCTTATACCATCTATTTGAAGGGCCTAATGGACCATCTTCAGTGGCCATAATATCTACTGGGATATCATTGTATTTATAACTACAGATAGCATGACCGAATGGGTCTGGTTGAAACCCTAGTTCACTTAACTTTTTTTGAACTTCTTCCCAATGTCCTAGGTTAAGTATATTTATGGTCATGTCAACATCTTGAGTAGGTCTTATTTCATCTGCTGCAGGGTCGTCTGTATATAAACTTATAATAGCTCCTCCAACAAATACCATATCTTGTTTTATATCTTTTAAAGCTTCGGCAATTTCAGCAACTACAGCTATGTTAATAATCTTATTCTCCAAAATCAAAACGTTTTTTTAATTCAAAAATTGCCAATTCTTTTTCTCTAGCTCTTCCAACCCTTAAAGCATCAACTAGTGCTAAGATTTCATGTAGTTTATCATCTTTTAATACAGCTTCGGTTACAGATGGATAAAGTGGGGTAATGCTTTGTCCTCTAATTTTACCTTTACCGTATGGCCAAACATAATTTTCAGTACTTTGTATTTGTTGATTTAATGGTGGTGCTGAATGTGAAGTAGGAATTCCCCTAACAATTGCTCCCGGTTTCTGAGGAAAAACATATGGCAAACCGTGTTGAATGAAATCCATTAACGCCATTTTCATAACTAATTTTCCGTTTGGAGCCAATAAACCGGAATATTTACACCTCGAAACTGCTTCACTTATTTCTGATTGACTCATCCCTAATTGTTCAGCAATACTTTTTTGATTCCAATTTTGAGGATTATTATCACTTACTATTTTTAATAACAGTAATACATCTTGTGGCTTTAATTGTATGTTTTGTGTTTTCATAATATTGCATATCGCGATATGCAATATTATGAAATAAATATCATTAATACAATTGATTATGGTTTTTTATCGTATATCGCGATATGCGATATTAGGTGTTGTTATTTACACTTCTTTTAATTTATTTAAAATCTCGACCATTGCAAGTGTATCTAATTTACAATACTCCAATAAATCTGTTCTGGTTTGTTGAATATCTCCTTTAAAAGTACCTAAAAACATAGCTGCATAAGTATTACTTGCAGTTCCACCCTCTTGGATAATTAAATCTTTGTAGGATAGCTTAGGAACTAAAGCGGGTAATACTTTCTTGATAGAGTAGGACCCTTTCATTGATGGAGTATAATACCACTTCTTTTGAAATGGAACCATCAAGTCAACTAAACGTTCTATGATGCTTTCTAGTTCCTCTTTATATTCAGGGAATAAACGAATTAAACCTTCAACTTTGCCACGTTCAAAACCAATATTGTAAACAATAATGTCTCCTTCAGTATCACAATCTTTAATTAATTGTTCAACAAAACTTTTACGCGGGTCACTACCATCAGTTTCAGCTAAAAATTCTTTATGAATGAGTTGACTGTCTTTTTGTTCAATATGTAAAGAGTATTGGAACACCAACTGTTGGTATGGCTTACTATTATTCAAAACAGGAACAGCAGTAGCAAACGTTTCAAAATCCAAAAAGTAGAGTGGGTAAGTTAATTGATTAACAAAAGACTGAATTCTTTTAGTATCAATGTAGGTTTCATCTCTAACTTCAGCATGAACTTGTTGCCATTGTTTTTCGTTTAAAGGATAATTAGCAGGAATATCATTTAATTTTAAAAAACCTTTTTGGTAAAGGTCAAACTTTTTATTTGATTTTAATCGAGCAATATTAAACACAGAATAATTAGGGATATCTTTCCAACAATGACCAGCGAAGTCACAAGCATAAGGTGAACTACAGTGAGGACCTATTTCTTTTTCTGGAATTTCATTCTCTAATAAAACTTTTTTTAAGCGTTCAATATCATCGTTAATGTTTAATTGAAGTGTTTCTACATCTTGTTTTACTGAGGCAATAGTAAATAAATCTTTGATAGATAGTTCTCCATTTTTAACGTATTGATTGTTAATATGAACAATAGAAATATCAACTAAAGGAATACCAGAACTTGTAATCGTATAATATTGAATAGCCGCATCCAATTTATAAGTATTACTAACAGAAGTAGAGCTTTTGACCTCGTATGCTTTCCATTCATCTTCATCATGCACCAAGATATCCAAAGCCGCTAAAACACCATTGAATTGAAAGGCTGCTTCATAGATAACTTTTGTTCCTTTTTCAATTTCTTCTTTCGTTCTAATGACAGCTTTTTGAAAGTCGAAATAAGACTCTGGTGTACAATCTATACCTCCAGGGAAAAGTTGTTGAGCCAATTCTCCAACTTGATTTCCTTGAACGAATATAGCTTCCAGACTTGGGTTAATAGGATCTTTTAATTCGCGATGATGTTTAGATAAGTACAATGCTTTTTCACATTGCATTCCTTTGATAAAAGTAGATTTGGATAAGATGTGTTTTTGCATAGAGGTTAGTTAAAAAAAATAATTGAGAGATTCATTCAAGGCTCTCTCAATTAATTTGTGAATTAATCTAAATAGATTTTTTTATTTTAGCTGATTATTTATAAAATCTATAAACTTTTGTTTCCCAGTTTTGTTATTGTATGATTTACAAACAGTATTCCACCATCTACTGGTAGGGTGTGGGACTACTCCAATTCTTGAGTTATAATTTTTGAATTGGTGGCATCTTAATTCATGATTCCATTTTCGATTCTTTAATAGGCTCCCAAAAGATAGACTTGAAACAAAAACTATGATTTTTGGTTCTAAAGTCTTAATTATTTCGTCAAAAGTATCTAAGGCAATTTCTTTATCTTTTGTTGTTGGTTTTATTGATACTCCAAATTTTGCTGGTTTTTGGAAGAAATTATACCATGAAATATCATTTAAATCTAATGAAGCATCCACTTTTTGTAAAGCATTTTCAAGATTTCTAAATAGAACATGCCCTTTTTTACTAAAATGCTGAAGCATAACATTATTAGTGTTGGTATTACCTTCTAAGACGGCCTGATCAAAATCGGAAGAATACCATTCATCAGATGGTTGTCTCTGCTCTTTTTTAGGCATAAAATGGCTTTCGGAAATTATAAGAATTTTATGATTTAGATAATTTTCACCAATGAATGGAACCATTTCAGGGTGAATAGTGTAATGGTTTATTTGTTTTAATTGATTTCTTAATGCATCCATTTTTCCTAATATTTATATTTACTTAAAATTAACTCTTTTTAATTCAATTCACTTAAAACCTTTAAAATTATTTCATTTTCTATGTATTTGGTGAATCACATGATTATTTATTTTGAATCATTTTTTTCTTCTTTTCATGTAAGATTCGATTTACACTTGCTTCAGTTATTTCGGCTTGTACTTTTTTAGCAATTGCTGAGCATCCTTTATATATCCCAATAAAAACTAAATCCCAAAATATCATTGCTATAAAAGCTGAAAACCCTTGATCATGATAGAAGTAATAAGAAGCCCAAATACCAAAAGGTAGAACTATTAAAGCAGTCCATTTTAGTTTAGAAAACAAGTTGTAAACTGTAAGTGATGTGTCAGATTCTTCAGTTTCTAAAACTGGTTTTATAACAAAGTAACTGATGATAAACACCATGATAAAAGTTAAGGTGAATAGAATCTCCATGGTAACTTTTGCTCCCATACCACCTTTACCATAAGAGGAAACAGTTAAAAAGGCAAAAAAGAAAAAGTATAAAGCACTAAAAACTCCTGTGATTGTAATACTTAATAAAATGAGAGGAAGTTTTCGGAACATTGTTTCCAAGGCTTTTTGTCTTTCGAGTTTAGTTAATTCAGTATTCCTTACTTTTAGATAATAAATATAAAACCATAATAAAGTTGAAATCACTAATAGGAGTAGAGAAGAAATTAAATGATTGCTATTTAAGGGATGAATGATAAAGTATATGCCTTTTATAAAACATGTCGCAGTGGTCAAAATTGCAGAAAGCAATATAAGAATGTAGATAACTTGTTGTTTGTTCATAGATTTTTTTGATAAAATGAAGCTGTACAGAATTATACAGCCTCTTTTAAGTTTCTGAAGTTGATTTTAAAAGTATCAAAACAAGGCTTTCGATGAAGAAAAAAGCGTAGTTTACTTTCGTAAATGAGCATTTTTGATTCAAGAATAACTAAATATTGACATTTTTTAAACAACTTCTAATCGTTGGTGGTTTGCGATGCAATTATTCTATTTTCCATTTTCTTCATTTTAGCATCATTCTTAGCACTGTTTCTTGCTACGATAGCCCATATTGTTGCAAGAAGCCATCCAAATAAGGTTATTTGTAGAATTAAGGAAATGATAGCGGCAAAAATTTTACCTTTAATTAAAAATGAAATCCATGGTAGGAATAAATCTAATAAAATCATATTTTTAAGTTTTTAAATTACGAGAACGAAATTAGTGGGGAGGATAGCCAAAAGGTGACGTTCTGATTATAAAAAAATAAAATTTCAAGAATAAAATAAAACTAGCCAACCATGACGCTTTTTGTCCGAGTCTTGTTTTATTTTTGAACTATAAATTATAAGCAAAGAAAAAATGGCAAAGAAAGATTCAATAAATCGGTACAATTTAATTATCAATAAAGTCAGAAAATATCCTTGTACTTTCAAAGAGGTTATCTCTTTTTTAGAAGAACAATCGGGTTTGCAAGGAATTGACTTAACCATTTCTAAAAGGACTTTTCAAAGAGATTTAGAAGATATAAGAACAATTTTCAATATTGATATTCAGTTTGATTATTCAAGAAAGGTATATTACATAGTAGAGGAAGGTGCTCCAGAATATAACGATAGAATATTGGAAGCGTTTGATACGTTCAATGCATTAAACATTACGGATAGGATTTCAAATTTTATAAATTTTGAAAATAGAAGACCAAAAGGGACGGAAAACCTTTATGGTATGGTACATGCAATCAAAAATAAATTTAAGATTTCGTATACCTATTATAAGTTTTGGGACGAAACACCTACCGAACGAACTGTTGAACCGTTTGCTTTAAAAGAATTCAAAAACAGGTGGTATTTAATTGCGAAAGATGATAAAGACGAAAGAATTAAAATTTTCGCTCTTGATAGATTATCAGATTTAAACATTTCAAGTCGACATTTTAAAAGTGATGATACATATAATGTTGAAAATCATTTCAAATATTGCTTTGGAATTATTACTCCTGATGATTTAACAGATAAACCTGAAGAAATTATTTTGTCGCTAAAACCTTTTCAGGGTAAATACATTAAATCATTACCACTTCATTCAACCCAAAAGGTATTAGTTGATAATGATAAAGAATTAAGAATTAGTTTAACGCTTCACATCACTTTTGATTTTGTAATGGAATTGATTTCTTTAGCAGAAAATTTAACTGTCATTCAACCAGAATCTTTGATGAAAGAAATAAAGAATAAATTAACTAAGACTTTAGAGAATTATTAGTTGATATTAGGTAATAGGTAAAACCGAAGTATTCTAAATGGATACTTCGGTTTTTTGTTTTCTAAAAAGGAGTATCCATATTATTGATGTCAAAATCTGAAGAATCTTCATTGTCTTCATTCATTTTACTCGGTATAGTGTAGGTTTCAAAAGATCCATCAGCTGAAATCATGTTGTTCTTAGGAGCATCTTCTTGATAGTCATCTATATTTGTAAATAAGGTGAAATCACCTTCAAATTTTAACCTAACAACTCCTGTACTTCCATTACGATGTTTTTCAATCATAATTTCAGCAACTTTAGCATTAGATTGACCATCTTCTCTTTGATTAAAGCCATAATATTCTGGTCGATAAAGAAAAGATACGATATCTGCATCTTGTTCTATTGAACCAGACTCTCTTAAATCTGACATAATCGGCCTTTTTTCGCCACCTCTTTGTTCTACAGAACGACTTAGTTGAGCCAAAGCAATAATTGGTATATTTAATTCTTTAGCAATTTCTTTTATGGTTCTTGAAATTAGAGAAATTTCTTGCTCTCTATTAGTGTTTCCTTTTTGTGGACCACCAGTCATAAGTTGAAGGTAATCAATTATGATTATTTCAATGTTCTTGGTGCTTTTAAGTCTTCTACATTTTGCTCTAAAATCAAAAATACTAATACCAGGAGTATCGTCTATGTAAATAGGGGCATCTATTAACTTTTTAATCTTAAAATGTAGTTTTTGCATTTCAAAGTCAGCCAATTTACCAGTTCTTAACTGATCACTTTTAATTAGTGTTTCACTTGATATCAAACGTTTAGTAAGTTGTATAGAGGACATTTCTAAGGAGAAAAAAGCGACACCTTTATTAAAATCTACAGCAATATTTCTTGCCATTGATAGTACAAAAGCAGTTTTACCCATTGCAGGTCGAGCTGCTATAACAATCATATCAGAACGTTGCCAACCAGCAGTAATTTTATCTAACTCAAAAAGACCAGTAGGAATACCAGATATACCATCAGGATTATTTCTTGCTTCTTCAATTTCAAGTATAGATTGATAAACTAAGTCACGCATTTCATCAGCATTCTTCTTTATATTTTTAGAAGTAATTTCAAAAAGACCAGCTTCGACATTATTAATTAAATCAAAAATATCTGCACCTTCAGAAAAAGCCTCACTTAATAACTCAGATGATAAGCGAATGATTTCACGTTGTATATATTTCTCGGAAACAATTCGAGCGTGATATTCTACATTGGCAGTAGATGCAATTTTACTTGTTAGTTGAGCAAGGTAAGCAGCTCCTCCAGCAATTTCTAATTCATGATTTTTTTTAAGTTCTTGCGAAACGGTCAATAAATCAATTGGTTTCCTTGACTTAAATAATTCAAATATTGCACTAAAAATATATTGATGTTTTGTTTCGTAAAAAGAATCTTTATTCAGGATTGTAATAACTTCATCAATCGTTTGACTATTTAAAAGTAATGAACCAATAACAGCTTTTTCAAAGTCAATTGCTTGCGGTGGAACTCTTCCAAACTCATTCGGATTTATTTGGTTCTTAAATCGATTTGCTTTAACGGGATTTGATTTCTTTTCCATTTTTCTTTAAAATTATACATTGACGTAGTCAAGAGGTGACGTTAGTTTTTGTTTTTAATTCTTACGATTAATTAATAACTGAAGAGTGGGGATTGCGCCTAAGAAATTTAATTGGTACCCATTACTTGATAGTATCTTAAAATTTCGAACTGTTTGAGCTTTGATTTACAAATCAGAGCGAGTTTTTGAAATTTAGATATTGAAAGTAAATGGGTAATTGAATTTGTTCAGCGCTAGAGTTTTTTTCTTCGAAAGCTTCTCTTTCTCTCTTTTTGGGGCGATGCCAAAAAGTAAAATAGTTTTTAAATGTTACTCTAATATGTCACCAAGGCTTCTTTTTTAATTTTTCTATATCGTTTAATGTTCTTTTTAAAGCTGGATCATCTTTATTTATTGTTTCCATCATCCGTCTATGTAACTCAGGATATAATACTTGAATTATTTCAAATATGTGCAAAGGTCTATTTGATGATTTTGATTGTTTATAGTTTTCCATTTGGATCATTTTCCAACGAAAGTAGAGGTCGGAAAAGCCAAGGGATGGCTTAGTGTAATTTTAGTTTAAGTAAATTTTTTCTTGATTTTTTTAACCCAGCCACTTCTTGGCGTAGCAACTCCCGATTTTTGTATCATAATCATTAAAAACATTAAAATGGAAACATCATTAGAAACATTAAGAAGTACTTTCTTAGAAAAGAAAGAAATTTTGGAAAACGCAAAAATTCAGTTAAAAAAAGAATTTATTGGTATTGATTCAATTATCGATGAGGTAGTAGATGTGGTTAGTTCCTGGTACACCTTGAATTTCTTACAAGACAAACCATTAATTATTAACCTTTGGGGATTAACAGGAGTAGGGAAGACCTCCTTAATTACTCGATTAGCTCAATTAATTCATTTTGGCGAGAAATTCTATCGTTTTGATTTAGGAGAAAAATCAAGTACAATGTCTTTTTACAATAAGATTGATGATTTATGCGAGAACAGACAAGATGAACCAGTAATTATTGCATTAGATGAATTTCAGCATGCTCGAACACTTAAAAATGTTGGTGGTGTAAAGGAAGAGGTCGAAACTGATGTGAATCGAAAAGTTTGGGATTTAATTGATAGTGGTAAAATGAATTATTACGATTGGAAACCGGGTATTTATAGTTTTGAGAATGCTATTGTTAAGCTTAAATCATTATTAAAAGAAAATATAATTATTGAACGTGGAATTGTAAAATCAAATGAAGAACTTTTTTGTAATGAGATGAACATTGATAGAGAAGAGAATGAACCGCTTTATTTCATTCCAAAGAAATATTATAAAGACATTATTCATTATGACTCGTCCTAAAATAGGTTTACACAAAAAAGTGTAAATTATGAATAAAAATCAAAGTAAAATTTTAGGAAAACGAGTTGGTAAATCTGTTTATTTTACAGATTCAGAAAAGCGAATTATCATTGAAGATTACTTATCAGGAAATGAATCAAAACGTTCAGTTTTTAAGCGATATTCAGGCCATGATGAAGAACATGGAACATTATTACGATGGATGCATAGGTTTGGATATAAGGATAAATCATCAAATTCATCTACCTTTGTAGATATGTCTTCGAAGAAAAAGAAAGAAATAGATTCTGTTGACTTTGAAACGCTTAAACTCAAAAAGCGTATAGAAGAACTAGAGAATCAGCTACAAACAGCTGAGATGAAGGCTATTGCATTTTCTACAATGGTGGATATAGCTGAAAAAGAATTTAATATTCCTATTAGAAAAAAGCACAATACCAAACTATAGAAGTAATGAAGGAACAGTTCAAGAGCATAAGTTTAGCCAACTTATGTTCATGGTTTGGTGTATCACGTCAGGCTTATTATCAAGGAAAACGTCATGTTTATCAAGAACTAATTGAGCAAGAGATTATTCTTGAAAAAGTAAAAGAAATTCGTGAAAAACATAAGTGCTTGGGCGGTAGAAAATTGTATTTTAAACTTCAAGGATTTTTAAATGATCATCATATAAAAATGGGTAGAGATTCATTTTTCAATCTATTAAGAGTTAATGGGTTATTGATTAAAAAACGTAAACGTTATCACGTAACAACAAATTCAAATCATTGGATGAGGAAATACCCCAATTTAATAAAGGATATTGAGTCATTTGGTCCAAATCATATTTGGGTGAGTGACATAACATATTGGAAAATAAAGGATAAACATTTCTACATCAGCTTTGTTACAGATGTTTATTCAAGGAAAATTGTAGGTTATAATGTTGCTGATAATATGGAAGCAATAGAAAGTGTTACCGCCCTAAAGATGGCTTTAAAAAAACTAAGTCCAGGTGCAACAGGATTAATACATCATTCTGACAGAGGTGCTCAATATTGTAGCTCTGAATATGTAAAAACCTTGAAGAAAAGAAATATTAAAATATCAATGACTGAAAATGGAGATCCATTAGAGAATGCTATCGCTGAACGTATTAACGGAATAATAAAAGGTGAGTATTTATCAGGATATGACATCAAAACATTGTCAAAAGCAAAAGAAATACTGAAATCAGTTGTCAAATTATACAATGAAGAAAGACCTCATTCAAGTTTAAACTATTGTACTCCAAATGATGTATATGAATCAAGCACTGATATAGAGGTAAAAAGATTATGGAAGAACTATTATCAAAAAAAGAATATTGAATTAGAACTTGTAAATTAATGTTTTGTCCTCTCTGGAAGGGCAGGTGAAAAGGTTAATTTCAATTTAAATTTCTTAAAGAAATTTAAATTGAAAAAATCAAAATGTAAACCAATTTTAGGATTATATTTGAAGTGTAAACTTATAGTAGAATTATAAATAAAAAGTGTAAACTTTTTTTAGGACGATACATTATGCTGGTGAAGAAATGAAAATTGTGCTTGAAAAAGAATTGAGCGAAGTTCTTTTAAAATTAGATGGAGTAGAAAGTGTATTGCTTTTAGAACGCGTTTTAAAATTAGCAAGAAGGCCTGCGGTTAAACATTTTTCAAAGGCTTTGATTGTGATTATGGGGAATCTGGATGAGGCTTTTACTATGAGTGGAAATTTCTCACCAGATATTGATGCAGATGAATTTCATGAGGAGTCTTTAAAGATTAAAATTCCTAAAATTAAATCAGAATTAAGGTCACGTTTTAGAGATGAGCAAATCGCACGTTTAGGAAATATTCATATCATTTATCCAGCCTTAAATAGAGCCGCTTATACCCAAATCATTCGTCAAGATGTGAATCGTTTTTTGGATAAGTTGGCTGAAACGTTATCGGTTAAAATAGAAGTGAAAGATTCTTTGATTGAATTATTGTACAATGAAGGGGTTTACCCCGTTCAAGGAGTTCGACCAATTTTCACAACGAATCAACAACTATTTAAAAGTAAGTTAAACTACTTCATTTCAGAGTTAGTAGAAGTAAACCAGAAGGTAACTAAAATTGAGTTTGAATGTGATGCATCAGTATTAAAATGTAATTATTACAAGGACGAAAAATGTGTTTCATCAAAAGAACTAACCTTAAGTCTTAACTTGAATAATTTACGTAAAAACAGGAATGACGAATTACAAACGATAGTTGCAGTTCACGAGTCTGGTCACGCTATTCTTTGTGGTGCTTTAATGCATAAAATCCCTGAAAAAGTAATGTCAGTAACAGCTGATTTTGATGCAAATGGGTTCGTGTATTCTAAAAATGAACACAATTTTTTCAGTAAAAATGAATTCATACCTAAATTATCTACTTTATTGGGAGGATATATTGCAGAGGAAATTCTTTTCGGAAAAGAAAACATTACTTCAGGAGCAGGTTCGGATTTAACAGAAGCGACTGAGATAGCTTCTAAATACATCAAGAAGTATGGCTTTGGAGATACGATTGCATGTTTTTCTAAAGCACCAGACGATAGTTCACATGTAATTCATAACATCCGTAAAATTGAAGTTCAGATCCAAGAAGTTTTACTCCAAGCAAAAGATTTAGCAACTAAAACACTTTTACAGGAAAAGGAGTTATTGGTTCAAATGGCATCAGTCTTAACTCAAAAAACAACATTGAATCAAACAGATGTTAAATCACTTTTCGAAGAATATAGAAAGTTTAAAATCTCAACAAATAAATCTTTTTATCGTTCGATTTTACAAAAAGAAATGTCTCAATTAAAAGATAAAGCGAACTTGTTGAAGTTAGATCCTGTGAGGTTTAATAGTGTGGGGTAGTCATTTTATAAAATATATACCTCTCATTCAATATCTTTGAATGAGAGGTGTATAAAATTATGCTTCTTTTTCTTTTTCTGGGAGTGTTCAATAAACTGTGTCACCTTCTGTAACAGCAAGAACTAAATTATATATTGGAATTAATATAAGCCTACTACTTTTTCCTACATCATGCATTCATTTGATCTAGATTTATTATTGATGACTAATGTGAAATTCTAAAATAAACATCTTTTATTCAATAAAATTGTTTGTATATCTAGTCATTTACTTTTTCGAATCATTCTCAAGCTACTTTCCAACTTTCGAAATCAATATGTTCTCTCAGGTTGTTATATAGGTTTAAATCGTTCTTATAATTATCACAACTGGTTTCTAATTGGTCTATTCCAAGTTGATAATAATACATTGCATTCTCCATTTGATTCAAATCACAGTATAGTTGAGAAATATATCCAATTAAATAATGTTTATTGATTGGATTGGAGGAGAATTCGTTTAAAGCTAGTGCAAATTTACAATCTTGAATAGCTGAATGATAAAGCTTGTTTTGAGAGTTTATCATGGCTCTTTCAAAGAAAAGGTCAACTTGTTTTGTGTAAAAGTCTCCATGTTTTTGTTTTACCATATTGTTGAATTCTATAAAATCTAATGATGTGTCTATTTTTTTCATGTCTTATCTATTTTAGATTACAAATATGGTAGTAGTACAACATAAACTATTTACGTTTAAGTTCTGTTAATTCTGGGGGTATCAAAAAAAACTAATGTTGAAAACTTGATTTTCTAATTAAGGTGTTGTTTTTTAGTTGATTGGAGGTGTGTGTTAAGAACTTTTATTTTGAGGTATTACAAGATTGATTAACTTCAAATCTTTAAATAAACATTAAAATGACTGTTGAACAAGAAGATAAAATAAAAGAATTAATACAAAAGTATAACGATATTTTATTGGTTTCAATGCGACTTGCAGTTTCAGAAGATTTTATGAATTTAATGTTGTTGAATAGAGATGACTCAGAATTTTTGTTGAAAGACTTATTTCAAAACAAAGAAGATTTTAGTAGGTTAATTATGAAAGAGTTTTTAAAAAAGAATAGTACATCTGTTCTTCATGATTTGAAAAATATGGAGAATGATTATCAAAGTGTTTTCAAGAGTTTTACAATGAAAAAATAATTTAATTTTTCTTTAAAACTTTAATGAAAAGTATTTTGATAAGGCGTATTTAAGTATTTTTTTGTAAAATAAAAAAAAGCCTTTCCGAAGAAAGGCTTTTGTGATCTCCGATTATATTAAGTCAAACTTCGTAAAGGACTTAAAACGGTTTTTGGATTATTAAAATTTAGAGGTTACAGAAAAACTTTTAAAAAAATGAAATATTTCTTTCTCTAAAATTAACAGCTTAAATATCTGATTTTTTTGTTTAGATTTACTGTACTATTAGAATAACTCAATTCTAATAAAAAATTTAACTTATTCTACTTAAATAAATACTAAAATTCTACATGTCACTTATTATAAATTAGTTTAAATTAAAAATTTCATGAGATTACTATTTAAACTTGTTATGGTGTAGTGTATAAACTAATACAAAAAAGGATTAAAGAAAACTAAATAATTTAAAATAACTTAGCCTATTATGAAAGAAAAAACTGATTTAAGACTTAAAAACGCTGAAAACATCTCAAAAGAGACATTGATTGATAGAATTAAAACTATAGACTCTACTCGTTTCGATCAAATGTTAATTGAAAATGAAGAACGAAAAACATATTTTTATGTGAAATACAGTTCAATTTCGTATAATAGAGTTCCTAAAATTTTAAAATTCCCATTGTTTAAAGAGTTAGTAAATGATTTTGAAAGAAATATTAAAAATAATGGAGAAATAATAGTTTTAGAAAATGACAGCATTATTGAAAAAGTCAAATCAAAAGGAAAACTTCCAATTGATAACCCTAAATACATCGGTAAAAATCTTGTTTTTAGTGAATTAAAAATAGCAACAGAAAATAACACGATTAAATTAAATCAACCACTCTATTATATCCCAAATGATACGAATCGTTGCACTTGTAATACATGTGAAGGAGATATGTATAATACATGTACTGAACATGAGTGTAGTGGTAAGCATATTTATGATTGTAGTAAATGTAGAACTACAGGTAAATTAGATTGTGATGACTGTAATGCTCAAGGTCAATATACTTGTCCAAGTTGTAATGGTCGTGGTGCTTTGAAGTGCTCTTTTTGTTCAGGTAGTGGT
>Ga0228631_1000619_pt1 | contig 19516 bp, 7 predicted proteins | sample 39DmetaG_FD_183049 | JGI IMG/M metagenome (GOLD analysis project Ga0228631, IMG submission 183049) | Seawater microbial communities from Monterey Bay, California, United States - 39D | ecosystem: Environmental > Aquatic > Marine > Coastal | place: USA: California | collected 2016-09-28
TGCATCTTTCACTTCAATATTATCATTTGGTATGGCATTGTTATTTTTCAAAAGGTAGTCTATATCTTTTCGAAGGTTTTTATTTGTGAAGTCGTCCTTTGCTTCAAGACTAGAAACATAAAGACCTTGCGAGACAACATCAATATATTTTTGATTCATTCTCTGATTGGCGTAATAGCGTTTAAGTTCAGCCCAACGCGCTTTATCCTTTTTTACATCGTCGAGTTGCTGCTTAAGTTTTACACGACCATCTATTTTCGATTGTTCCGTGATTTGTCCCGTAATTGAATCTGTAAAAAATGAACGAATATTTTGATCTGGACAAATATCAAATCCATCGGTAGCCATCAAATAACTATTTAGCTCTTTATCTGATACTGAAATACCCAAATCTTGGTATTCTTTACTCATGATCATTGAGTCAATGAGTATAGGCCATGCGTTGTCTTGATATTTAGCTCTCAAATATTCATATTTATTCATGTCCACTTTCTCTCCGAAAACATGACCCACACCGTATGTACCTGAAGTACCTACACCTCCACGTGTGCTAAAGTAGTCTCCTGCTATGAAAGCTAATAATGCAAGACCGATAATGATTACTAGAAGAACGGACTTTTCTCTAATTTTCCCTATTAATGCCATAACCTGTAATAATTTTAGTCTGCAAACATACTAAGATTAAATGAGAAAACCGTTGTAAAACCAATAAAAAAAGGCCTATCGGCCTTTTCCTTTTCCGTTGGTTTTTGTTGGTGTTTTGGGACTCGGGACACCCTTGTCTTTCGAACTATTAGATGGCTTATTTGACTTAACGCCTGAGCCTTTGTTCCCTGAGGGTGTATTTGCTTTAGGTGTAGTCGTGTTTTTGTTGGATCCTGAATTCCCTTTTGGAGCGTTAGAAGGAGTTGGTGTTTGACTTTTATTATTTTGCCCACCATTGTTTCCATTTGTCCCCATATTCCCTGAACCATTTCCTTGTTGATTTTCATCATCTACATTTCCACTTGGATCATTTTGGCCATTAGGACCACCGCCTCCTTGTCCAGGGTTCGAAACATCTACACCATCTCCATTATTTCCATGGCCATTATTACCATTGGAACCGTTATTGCCATTATTCCCATTAGAATTGTTACCGCCATTATTACCATTGGAACCGTTATTCCCCGGCTGGTAGATCAATGTAATGTTAGAACTTGTCATGCCACATGTATTGGATATTCTTAGGGAAAATACATTGTTTCCTGGCACCAAATTTACATTAGCAGTCAACGCATCTGTATTGACGTTGTAATTAAAGCCAAGAGGAATTCCATTAAAGGTAAGAATGATATTCGAGGCGTTTAAAGCATTGTTGGCCATCACTTGAAGCGTAAAAGCTTCATTCGTCACAACTGTATTTACCAGTGCAGGATTAATCCAGTTAACGGAAGGATTTTTACAACGAAGAATAGAAAACTCTTTAGCATCCGATCCGCATGGACTTACGGCATATACACTTATAACGTTCGAACCATTATTTAATGGAATCATACCTGAAAGGTTTCCATTATTAATTTGATAATTAGAGGGAGCTATGGCGTGCCCGTTAACTGTTATTGTCACATTCGTACTAGCTGCATAATTCTGGATTACTGCATTTAATTGAACCTGGGACGTCATTACCATAGAAGGTGTGCTCGGATTCATTATGATTTGAGGAGTCTGACAAGGTTCATAAGAAATTGAAATATTTTCAGTATCCTCCCCACAAGGGTTCTTAGCCCGAATTGTGATTGAATTTTGACCATCAATAAGCATAACCTGTGTTTTAATGATCCCATTACTAAAAGCAAAAGGTATCGATGTATTGCCGTTTAACACAGTGATCTGACCATTACTTGTGATATTGGTTATTTTTGCGATAATTTGAACCTTTTGGTTTGTACTTTGAATTACATTACTTGAAGGAACTTTTAAGCTTATAATCGGAGGCTTACAATCGTCATATACAATTGTTAAGTCAGCACTCGCTTCACCACAAGGACTTTTTACGGAAAGTGTAAACTTATTAAGACCTGGCGCCAATGTCACATTACTGAATAATTTCCCTTTTAAAAATGAGAAGTTAACATTTTGACCATTATGCTTCAATGAAACATACTTGGGTAATTTCACATGACTTATTTGTGCCGTTAGCGTGTATGCAGGATTCGTAATAGACACATCCGTCCCTCCTGTTAATGAGCCTAAACTGGAAATGGAAATTGAAGGTGTTTTACAATCATTATAGAAAACATGTAATGTTTCTATGGCCGTTCCACAGTCATTTGTTGCGCTAATCGTAAAGTAGTTGTCACCTGGAGCTAATGCAATATTACCATAGAGACTACTACTTTGAGCATTGTATATTAGACCTTCCATGTTTTGACCATTGAGCTTGTAAGAAATGTTTCGAGCTCCGAAAATTTCGTTTATGGTTATGTTTAAGTTCAATGTTGACTCCATTGTTATGAGTCCTGATTGTACACCATTAAATGCAATTGAAGGGGCCGTGCAGTTTTCAAAATCGATAGTGAATATCTCTGAAGCTGAGCCACATTCATTTTGAACATCTACAGAAATTGTATTAATGCCAGGTGCTAAAACAATCGAGAAGCCTAACAATTGGTCGATATATGACGCAGCTGAAATATTCATAAGTTTACCATTTAGCTTTACCTTAATATTGTTTTTGCTAACATCTGTTCCGGTAATTTGAATATCAATGTTTTGGTTTTGAATATTTGTTGTAGCTCCAGATGCTGAAGGGTGAATCAATTCTATAACTGGAGGTTCGCATTGCTCATATGTGATTGTATTACTTATGGTTCCTTGACCACAGTCATTTGCAAAATCAATTCTTATAGCATTTTGTCCTGAAGCCAAAGAAAGGTTGGCTAATAAAAGACCCGTATCTTGATTAAAGTTAAATCCAAACAATTGATTATTGTTTACAAATAGTTTAACTAATGCAACATCAGTAATTCCTAATATACTTGCTTGAATTAAGGTGTTTGATGATTGGACAGTCGAATTTGCAGAAGGATTGATAAAGGACCCTGTTGGAGCAGAACAGTTTGTATACTCTATATTTAATCGGTCCGTATCGCTACCGCAATTATTTGAGGCAGTAATGAAATAGGTGTTAATGCCTTCTGTTAATGATACAGATGCTGTAAGCTGATTCGTACTTAAATCGTAGTTAAATGGAATAGGGACTTGGTTGATGTCCGTAAAAATAATTTCAGACGCACTATTAACATTTATAATTTGTGCACTTACCGATAAGATTCCTTGATTAACTTGCGTATTATTGGCATTTAAAACATTGACTGTCGGAGATGGACATGGTATGTTGTTAAATGAAATATTTATTTGATCTGTATCCCCACCACAGCTATTAATTGCGGAGACAAAGAAGATGTTATTTCCTTCGGTCAATGAAACGGTTGCAGTCAATATTTTAGAATTAAAATCATAGTTAAATGGAATCGGTGTTTGGTTTCCATTTGTCAATTTTATTTCTGAAACGTTATTAACGTTCTCGATCTGAGCGCTGATAACTAAATTTCCTTGGCTTACGGATGAATTGTTTCCATTGATAACATTTACAGCTGGAGAAGGGCAGTCAATATTCGTATGTTGTATATTTATTTGCTCTGAATCACCCCCGCAATTATTGGTAGCAGACACATTAAATATGTTATTTCCTTCAATTAGCGTAACTGTAGCTGAAAGTAACTTGCTGTTAATGTCATAGCTAAATGGAAGCTGAACTTGATTTGCGTTAGTTAGCTTTATTTCTGATGCATTACTGACATTTTCTATCCGCGCACTAATAGTCACAGTTCCTTGACTAACAGAAGTATTGTTGGTGTTCAGGATATTTACAACTGGAGAAGGACAACTTGTGAAACCTGAAGACGAGCTTGTTGTATTTTGAATATTGAGTCGCTCAATGTCACTACCGCAGCTAGTTTTAGCATTAAGGAAAAAAGTATTGTTACCTGGAACTAGCATTACTGTCGCAGTCACTTTATTAGTGAAGGAGTCATAATCAAAAGGAAGTGGCATCTGATTCATGTCAGTTAATTTGATTTCACTAACCGCACTAACGTTTTTTAGCTGAGCTTCGATCGTCAATGTCCCCTGACTTGTACTCGTATTATTTGTGTTAAGAATATTTACAACAGGTGATGGACAACTCGTAAATCCAGAAGAATTATTCGAAGAAGTGGGAGGTTTAGGAGCTGGGCGAGGAGCGCGGCTCGACCCACCAAGACGAAATCTAATAAAGGCCGAGGTGTAGTGGTATAAATCATTTTCAAGTCTAGGAACCTCTGATAAATAACCATCAAATTGATCGCCACGTGTAAACGTTGTTTTATGTTCTAAACCTATGGATGTTTTGCCAAAATCATAGGCAAGTCCAAACCCCAAACTTGGCATGAAATATTTTTGTTTGTCAATAAGATCTGTTTCGAACTCAAAATCTAAATCATTATTGAGCATCTGTGTTTCAGAATACAATGCTTCTTCACCAAATTCATTAAGCGATGTTAAGTCTGCTTTAATTGTTTTCCAAGAAAATCCAACACCCCCGAATATGTATGGGTCAATACCTGTTTTCTCACGAATTTTATTTAAATGAATTACCAGCTCAAGACTCAAACGACGCAAGTCCGTGTAATAATTTGGTATAAATCCACCAAATTCATTGTTGTATTGATTGTATAGTTCTTGAGCATCAACATTAATAGCGGTTAATGATGAATCTAGCACTGTATTTTGCCCATACCAATGGCCGTGCAAGTAACGTCCTCGTATATCAAAACTTAATAGCTTACCATAATCATAATTGTACGACTTGCCTAAAAACAAACTCCATCCTGAGGGGCGCGTAGACCGGCCATTTTCAGCATCTCTAATAGTGAATGAATTGTCAATATCTGAACTGCTCCATGTTACACCAGTATTAAAACCAATAAACCATTTGGAATCGTAATTGCTATTGTTCTTTTGGGCTAAAAGCGTCCCTGTCAATAAAAAAGTAAAAACAAATAAGTATAAATTTTTCATATCGTTGTGTATTTCCTTTGCTATTGGAATTTTTATGCCAAATTAATTAAAAAAGAAACGCCACTAGAAAAATCAAGCTGAATGCATGGTGTAATTACGGCCAATATTGACTTATAGCGATTTGTTAAAGTTATGTTATTTTAATTTAGGGGTAGTATTCGTAGGTCTTAAATCTAATGATTGCCATAAAATTTGTACTCGGATCCCTTCTGATAATTGAATACAATAATTGGGTTTTATCATCATAAATAAGTTGTAATTCATTGACGAGAATATTCATTTTTTTGTGGAGTCGTTCTGTAAGATTTCCAAATGGATCGTATAAAAAGCTTATTGTTTCTACGGGTTCTACAGTCTTGTCGTAAAAGGTTTCTATTCTATCTAGGTAACCTTTTGCATTATATTTATATTTTTTGGTAGAAATCGTACCACTTCTTTTTAATTTTTCCTTTCGGGATACTAAGTAGCCATCTGCATCTTTTTCTTCTGTTGAGATTAAATATGGCAATCCATAGGAGTTGTACGTCGTTTTTTTGCCTCCGCGATAGCTAAAAGTTTCTTGATTCACTTCTGTGCTCTTTATTGTTGTTCCAAACTTATCTAAGGCTACTCTAAAGTTTGTAATACTCACGATTCTTCCCACACTGTCATAAAGCATTTCTTTTTGTGTAACACCTCCAAATTCACTTTCTTTAATCGTTAATAATTTCCCGGATTTATCAAAACTAAAATAATGCACTATGGTGTCTAATGTCTTCCCGTTCCATTTGATATCAATCATTGAGGTTAGTTTTCCTGATTGATTGAAAGTGTATGTATATGATCCAGGGACCTCGCGAATCAAATCGCCATCTTTTTTAAAAGAGTAGGTACCTTGAATGGTTTTTATTTTGTTTTTAACAATGAAGGACGTATTGAAAAATTGAGGTTCGTTGAACGCCTCTCCATTTTGATTCAAAATCATTTGACTCTGAATAGAAAATGACAGGAATATGAATAAAAAATATTGAATCAGTTTCAAGTTCTAAGCCAAATTAGTTAGTAAATTTTTCCAGCCTAATTGCTCGTTAAGAATCATCTCGATATGATCCATAGTGACTCTTTCTTGTTTCATTGAGTCACGGAATCTTATTGTGACAGTATTATCCTCCTTCGTTTGATGGTCAATGGTGATACATATAGGCGTCCCAATGGCATCCTGTCGTCTGTACCTTTTTCCAATAGAATCTTTGATATCAATCTGAAAATTGTAGTCAAATTTTAGCTTATTTACTAGCTTATCAGCAAGCTCCGGGAGGCCGTCTTTTTTTACTAGTGGTAAAATAGCAACCTTCACAGGTGCAAGAGGTGCAGGTATTTTTAAAACCGTTCTTGAAGCATTGTTCTCAAGATGCTCTTTAGTAAAAGAGGCACTTAGTACTGCTAAAAACATTCGATCAAGGCCGATGGATGTTTCAATGACATAGGGTACATAGCTTTCGTTTCGTTCAGGGTCAAAGTAGCCCAGTTTTTTTCCTGAATGTTTCTCGTGTTGCTTTAAATCAAAATCTGTTCGGGAATGAATACCTTCCAGTTCTTTGAAACCCATCGGAAAATCAAATTCTATATCGCATGCAGCATTGGCGTAGTGAGCGAGTTTAATATGATCATGAAATCTATGCAAGTTTTTTCCGAGATTAAGGTTTTTATGCCATTTTTCTCTTTGTGCCTTCCAATAGTCATACCATTTGAGTTCTTCTCCCGGAGGGACAAAAAATTGCATCTCCATTTGTTCGAATTCCCGCATTCTGAATATGAATTGTCGTGCTATAATTTCATTTCGAAATGCTTTCCCAATTTGCGCAATACCAAAAGGAATTTTCATCCTTCCTGATTTCTGTACATTTAAAAAGTTAACAAAAATACCTTGAGCTGTTTCTGGTCTCAAATATATCGTGGAGGCGTCTCCTGCAACAGATCCCATTTCAGTAGAAAACATAAGATTAAATTGCCGAACTTCCGTCCAGTTTTTTGAACCTGAAATAGGGCAAGAGATTTCTAGGTCAATAATAAGGTTTCGCAATGCTTCGAGGTCATTTTCTTCTAGTGACTTTTTCATTGAAGCTTCAATATCATTTATTTTGCCCTGATTTCGAAGAACATTTGGATTCGTTTTTCTGAATTCGGATTCATCAAACTTTTCACCAAATCGCTTTTGAGCTTTAGTGATTTCTTTAATGATTTTTTTATTGATTTTCTCCATATGGTCTTCGAGGAGAACATCAGCTCTATATCTTTTTTTAGAATCTTTATTATCAATTAACGGATCGTTAAAAGCATCTACATGTCCTGATGCTTTCCATGTTGTTGGGTGCATAAATATAGAAGCATCAAGCCCCACAATATTTTGATGCATTTGGGTCATCGATTTCCACCAATATTGTTTGATATTATTCTTAAGCTCTGCACCAAGTTGTCCATAGTCGTAAGTAGCGGCAAGGCCATCATAAATTTCTGAAGAAGGGAAAACAAACCCGTATTCTTTTGCATGAGAAATAATTTCCTTGAGCTTATCTTGTTTTTGTTCCATGAAACAAAGATAGTGCAGTTCTGAACTATTTGGTGAATTCTATCATAAATTATGAAGGAATATTGTATTAAATTTAGCTTATGATTTTACGGCTTAATGAAACTGAATATATAAATACGAGTAAACCCATTGATTTATCAATAGAGCTTGATGCTCACGACTCGAGTTTAAAAGCATGGGGTCAAGGCAACCCAGTAATTGAACCCGTAAGGGACGGTAACTTTATCGGAAGTGTTTCTGAAGGTGGTGTGGTGAATTTTAAGAATATTTCCTTCAATCCACATGCACACATAACACATACTGAATGTTGCGGACATATTACCAAATCATTTCATTCAGTAAATGATGGTTTAAAGCAATTCTTTTTTAATGCTCAGCTTATTTCTATTGAACCAAAGGTTCAGAATGAAGATCGAGTAATCACCTTAGGACAGATTCAAAATATAGATTTGGATAAGGGCATCGAGGCAATAATTTTGAGAACGCTACCAAATAATGAGTTAAAGCGAAATCATTCATACACAGGTACCAACCCTCCATATCTTGATGCGCGCATTGCAACCTATTTGATTTCAAAAGGTATCGAACATGTATTGGTAGATTTACCATCTGTAGATAAAGAACAGGATGACGGAGTTTTGGCTTTTCATCATGCCTTCTGGGAGGTACCATTGAACACCAATACAGAGCGGACAATTACAGAATTTATTTTCGTGCCTAATTCTATACAAGACGGAGTATTTGTACTTGAATTGCAAATGAGTGCTTTTAAAAACGATGCTTGTCCTAGTAGACCTGTAATTTACAGAAAGGAATCAAAGTGAAACTGGTTGTGAATCAGTGATAAGTAAGGACAGGGCTTCTCACACGGGTGGTCCAAGGTGGACCTTGCTAAAACTATTAAACTCTTATCATTAGATGATACAAATCTAGCTTCTCCAAGCAAGATTTTAAGTATTGCGTGAGAAGGGACCTGTTTATCCTTATTATTCAAAGTTAGGGAAAATCAATTAAACCGAGGCATATTTGCCTTTAAATATTAAGTTTTGAGATTGGTTATTGGGGGAGAATAAAATAAATAGAAAGAAAAAAGGCCCTAAAAGGACCTTTCTTATTGATTGTTTGTGTTACTGCAAGTTATTAAATAAGGTACAGGAACTTCTTATGCAATGACCCGAGAGGGTCGACTAAAACTATTAAACTCTTATCAAACTAGAAATAAACTGCTTCTCCAAGCAGTTAACTTTTTGCATAAGAAGTTGCCTGTGTCTCTCCTTATTTCTCTTCTAAGATAAGTACTTCATTTAGGTAGAAAGAGGTTAATGAATATTCCTCCCTTTTAGTTGAAGAAAATAACAGTTTGAGTTATTATTGCACTCTTTAAAATAAAAAAGGCCTTAAAAAAGGCCTTTATATTGATTGTTTGTGCTACTTCATTTTATAAACAAGGTACAGGAACTTCTCATGCAAATGACCCAAGTGGGTCGACTAAAACTATTAAACTCTTATCAAACTAGAAATAACTGCTTCTCCAAGCAGTTTTGATTTTTGCATAAGAAGTTGCCTGTGTCTCTCCTTATTTCTCTACTAAGATACAGAGATGTGGAGGACTACAATCGGTACAATGAATAAACACCTATTCGGGATGAAAATACGGTGTATTTGATTGATTATTTGATTTAGTTGTTGAATTCAATTTTTCCATTCAGCCAGCTATTGTCAAGATTGGCCTCATATTTCTTATAAAATTGAATAGCCGGCTGATTCCAATCTAGAACCAACCATTCCAAACGTCTTACCTTTTGGTATTTAGCTATGGATATAATTTTTTCAAAAAGTAAAGCGCCAATACCATGCTTTCTTCTTGCTTCTTGAACATATAGATCCTCGAGATATAAGCATTTACCTTTCCAGGTTGAATATGAATTATAATAAAGCGCAAATCCAATTATTTCATTGTTGTCATCAGCTACAATAGCATTACATATTTTATCTTTGAAAATATGCTGATGCAGTTCTGACTCGGTATTTACAACCGCTTTTGGTTCACGCTCAAAGTTAGCTAGCTCTCGAATGAGCTGTAATACAGCAGAAATATCTTTAGGCTTGGCCTCTCTAATTAGAATCATTGAACTCCAGCTAAATTGAATCTGATTTTAAATCCGGTATTAACATTTCCGGTAGGGTATGAAGTTTGAACTTTAGGTGTATTTAAGTTTTGATCATAATAAAACATCAGAGTTAAATTATTGGTGAGGTTATAGTCAGCAGAAATTTTTATTGCAACTGTTTTTTGACCGGCTGTTGCCTGATTGGTGTTTTCAATAATTTTCCTGATTACGGTTAGGTTATCTCGGAATGAAAAGTCAAATTTAATATTGACATCACTTGATTTAATGTTTCGGAAGGGTAGCTTGACATCTTTAATACGAGCTGCTGTCCCAATAACAATTTCTTCGGAAAGCGACTCTGTAACTTGATTGTTACTAAGTGCTAAAGTTGCTTGTCTATCTTTTTTGTATTCGAATCGCGTTTGAAGGGTATGATTTCCAATGATCCAATTTGCATCGATGCCTATAAGCGGCGAAAAACGTTCGCTAATTACAACATTTTGAATTTGCATATCAGGAATGTAATTGTTATCAATATCTAATGCGATTAGATTTCCTTGATTATCCGATTCTGAATTTAAATTGGTTTGCATACCATTCAACGAAACTGTAGAACTGTAGCCGTGTCTCAAGATAAAAGATTTTAAGAATTTCTTAGTCCATTTATACTTTGTAAGTCCGCTATAGTTTACTGACCAATTTGGTAAGGGTACGCTTTGCATAGGGTCAATATTTCTACTATTTACAGCTGCATCATTGAATGCTGTCATGAATGCACCCAGAACAACATCTTGCTGACTTCCAGAATAACCGCTGTAATATCCGCCAGCACTTGTTAATGAGGAATTTGAATTTTGACTACCTATAAGCTGAGAAACTGCAGTACGGTTATTTAATAAGTTATCGAATACTGAAGATTGGTATTGCGATCCCTGTTTAATAAATGAGGTGCCCCATGTAATTGTAGAATAGGTGAGGGTGGAGGTCTGGAATTGACTTTGTCCCTCAAATGCTTCAGTTCCTTCGTTCCAACGATAGAATTCTCCCGAGTTATTGGAGTAGTTTCTATTTAGATTTAAATCAATATTTACATCTTTTAAAGGTTCTAAAGTAGCACGCATTGATAAATTTGCCGAATGTGTTGTTGCAAATTGGGTATTGAGGTTTTCATTTCGAACCAACCAATTATTATCCGTTGCCAACTGCGATACATTGTAGCCGTTTGATCTTCCAAAAACATCGTAGCCCTGTTGCCCAAATACAAATCCACTGAGTTGGGTTGTAGAATTATTCATACCTAAAAATCTAGATTCTTCTGAAAAACCAGGGAGTAGTGTTCCGTCAGTCAACGCGAATGTACCTGAGACATTTCTTACAGTCATAATCATTCGAGCGAAGAAACCAAGGATTTTTGGAACTTTTCTTTTTGCACGTTCTTCTTTTCGTGTTTTTCTTTTATGCGCTCTATTTTTTTTCTTGTATGCCTTTAGTTCTTCTTTTGTCATTGAGTCTAAAGGTATTTCCGGTTCTAGATCTTCTACAATGATCCATTCCCATTTTTTATTTTCTTCAGTATCTGTTTTTGGGTTGTTTCCATCAGACCCTTTACTGCCTGGACCGCTGCGTGGGTTGATTCTACCTCTTGAGTTTCGGCCGTCAGATAATATTTTTTTGAAAAACGGCACTTTGTTATACAAGTTGACAAAATTAGCTTGGGAGGTCATATTGATATTTCGACTGTTTTGAATCGTATTTCCAAATGCACTTTGACCCAATGGTGCTCTCGACCAGTTGTATCCTCCAGTATATTTTATATTTGCATTGATCCAATTCGTTAATGGGAATTTATTAAAAGGGATCTTGTAGTTTATGGTTACGTTTTGGTTATATTGCATTGTTCTGCCCAACGTCGCCATTTGCGAACGTATAGTATCTAAAAACTCACGATAACCTTCCGGGTTTGAATTGCGATCGACACTGTTGTTTCCTTCTTCGAAAATAGCTTGATTTCTTGCGCTAAAGGTCGTTTTAAGATTACGTGTTATGTCATAACCAATTTCATATTTTCTATTCCAGTCAAAACGTTTTAAAAATATAGGATCGAATTCATAGTCTGGAACTAAATTGTTTCTAACCTGTCGTTCATTGTAGATTCTTGAATAATCATTTGTGAAAGAAATGTTTTTGGGCATCAAGAAAACGTTAAAGTCCTTTATGAGCTTGAGATATTTGTTTTTCTGAACAGGTTTCCATTTTTTAAACGGTTGTAATGGTTTTCCTTTGAAAGTATAATTATAATTTAATGCGCCTGTCCATGTTTTTGTGAGATCTTTTTTAGTATTGAAATCTCGCTGCAGGTTTTCTGAGAAGGCATAACTTGCCGCCCAATTGGAGATTCTCCAGAAATGATTTTTACTTCCTGCCTTTGCTTCTTTTCTTACGTTCGTAAAGTTGAATGATTTTCTTTCATTAAAATCTTGGCCCAGTTTTTTGCGTTCTCTTCTGGTAGCATCATCATAATCTGCCAGTTTAATATCTGGATTGAAAGGGTCATATTCGGGGTTAATCAGCCCTAAAGAGTATCCATAGAAAAATGGTAGAGAAACTCGAGCTTGTTTCCCGAAGAATTGTCCCAGCTGAATTGTTGAGTTTAAATCAAACCCTATTTGTTCATTTCTTTGCCGATCTTGAACACGGCTATCTACACTTCCCCAATTTATCCCAGAGTAGTTTCCTGACGCATTGATGTTGGCAAAGTCGGCAAGCTTCAATTGTAATTGTCCAACTGCGGCAGAACCACCCTCACTGACAAAATCAGTAAGTCTCATTTCGTTGACCCAGACATTTACACACTCAGCATCTCCATCGTCCGGTAGCCAAATATTATTGGGGTCGTTTTGTAGAGGGTTTCGAACGCCAATCATAATAGTCTTCAACCCTTGTAGGTTTGGGCTTCCCTTAACTTTTATTCTTCTCTCGTTATTTTTTGGGTCAGTTTTAGAGTATTCTACAATATATGAAATACCTGTCCCTCCATCTTCGACTATGGCGTTTCTTTCTTTTTTTAAATTGATTAGGTCATCAAAAACGATTTCAATATCATTGGTTGCAGGCCATATGTCATCCGCACCATTTTCATACCATTCTGAAACATCCATTGGGAGCTCGTACTCGTAATAATTATCAACGAAATCAGTTCCTAATCGAACAAATAATGTAAGCTCATGGTCGTCAAGTGTATTAGGGATGACCTCTTCGGCATGAACAAACATTTTGAGTTTCTTGTATGTCCGAACATCAAATTGCACGTTTCTGTATGCTGCCCTAGCATCGCCGTCTTGAAGGTTGCATATTTCCAGAACGAGTGACTGTTCATTCATCTGTCGCGCATATGGCTGAGAGGGATCAACTTCTCTTTGAATTCCTGGAGGGACACTATAATTAATAGGTTCCCTTTGTTCGTTTTCTTGAATGTTAACCGCCCCGATATTAAAGGTGGTTAGATTTGGGTCAGGTTGGATACTGAGCCCAGGTTGGCTAAGGTCTTCGACAAATCTTCTCCATTCTCCTCGAATCAATTCAAGCCTAGCAAAACGAACAACGACCTCTTCGTCAAAGTTTTTGAGGAACATTCTCATAAAACGTATAGATCGAAAATCTTGAATTCCGTTTACGCGTTTTTCATAATCTGTAATTGGAACTTTAAATTGGTACCAGGTTTCACTTTTATTACCATTTGTATATACCTGCTTATTGGTGATATAGTTACTCCCCTCTTGCATATCATTTCTTCTGAGACTCACCTTGTATTGAAAATAGCTTTCTGTTTCAGAAAGGTTGTTGTCTTGATTGATATCCTCAATATCCGGCATGTTGGTGGCTTGTGTAGGATAGCCATTTGCATTGATTGAAGCGGAAATCTCTGTGGTAGGAGAGTTGCCCTCCATTCCGTTGTACTTCTTATAACGTTTAAGAATATCGGCCTCTGCAGTATCATAATTATCATCCAAATAATAGTTATAATTATCGCCTGATGGGTCATTCACTAATTGTTGTTTTATTTCGGGGGTCATATTTGGATGGTTATTTACCCATGCAACATAATCTTGAAATGCAATTCCTTCCTCTGAATTATCCCAGCCATCTAAACCTACGTCTTGATTGAGTCGGGAAGCGGGATCGTTATCAAAGGCGTTTACAACTACTTGTTGCGTCGATACACGAGCCCAATCAGTGGTGTCAATGTTGTCGTCGACTGAGACTCCTTGAGGTGGTAAACCATTTTCAAAACTCTTTCTAGAATCTGGTAGGACATCCTCAGAGATGTTTCCTAAATTGAAATAAAGATCTCCGCCATTGTGAAAGGCATTACTGTCTACAGCTTCAGCATCTTCGTTAAAAGGGTCCAGTATCCAAAACTGAATGAATTCAATGTTGGCCACCTCAAAGTCATTCGTTGTAAGCCCTCTCATGATACCACCCCAGCGTTCTTCAGGGTTAACAAATTGTCCAATCGAATCTACGGTATTTGTGGTATCATAGTTATACATTCCCCTCTCTTTTGGATAGTAAGCTAAATCTAGAACGGGCAGGTTTTGAATCCCGCCATATGGAATATCTACAAGTGGGAATATGTCATTTTGATTCACCTGTCTCATCCTACTATCACTCGTAATAGCGCCACCATTTTCTTGAATATGCTGAGGAGTTAATGAGGTTCCTTGAAAGAACACAGGGTCTATGACATACCATGCCGTTTTTGATCGATTAAACCCAGCACTTAAGTCTTTTTTCGTCGCTTCTGGAAATAAGCTTGGCTGACCTTGAGGTATCGATGCGAGTCTCCAGGCATTCACATTTCTCAAGTCTATGGCACTTTGAGCCGCTTCAAAATCGTCGATATATGAAGTTCCTTCTTTTTGAATTGCCTTAGGTTGTCCAGGAATCAAATGTGCAAATTCTCCAGTGAAGGATAATGTTGACATCTGTTTTGTTGAAATAACAGGTAAAAAATCCACCAGCTTCGTAAGAAATGGAATATCAGTCCTCAAGGCAATATCTGCTCCGATAACATTATTCTTGAATGGTTCGCTACCGAAATCTACTTTTTGAGTTACAGGACGTTCCATCATTCTAACCCACGTTGCACCTAGTTTTAAACGGTCACTAAAACGGTATTGATACCTACCTCCAACCATTGATCTTGCTTGAAATCCAAATACAGAATTGCTTTCAATCGATATTTTAATTGGTGTATTCGATTCGAGGATTCCTGTATTTAATATTTTAACCCTACCAAACGCATAGTCAACGGTATAATCAACGCCCTCAATTAACCTGATACCTCCCGCAGTTACAGAAACAGAACCCTCGGGAACGGACATAACGTTTAGTGGAATATCTGAGGTAATGGAGGATTGGTACTCTCCTTTTAAAACAAATCTATTTTTGCTAGGTATTTGTTGTGCAGCTGTTTTTGTAGAATCATAAAGCTCATAAAAAGCTATTTTATCTACAGTGATTTCAGGAATACCCGCGGCTGTTAATTTATCAGCTAAGGTTTGACCGAAAGGCTCAACAGTCGAGAAAAAGATCCGTCCGTTTTTTTTGTTAATTGTACCCCCATTGTCTATTTTGTTTTGAACTTGATTAAAGGGAGCAAAGTCAAATACACCGTCAGAAAAAGGTTGATTGTTTTGGTTGATTTTATCCATGTCAATCAGTGTGACAATTTGCTTCTTATCAACACCGTCAAAAGGTATAATAGGAAGCTCTACAGAGGTTTCAGGATTATTATACAGTACATCTATTTTAAAGCCAAGTTGGTCAACCTGATATGCTCCGATTGAGTAGACGTTTTTCATCATTAGGTCCCAAATTTTATTTTTAGGATTGGTGATCGTTGGTTTAAGAAGTTTTAAAATTAATGCATCTTGGCCTGTTGATCCATCGGTAGAGAATTCTCCAACTTGATAGGTTTCTCCACGATACGTATATTCATATGCAACTGATAAAACCTCATCATTGTTAAGAGGGCTATTCAATGAAATATATCCTAATAATGCATTGTAGGTGAAGTCACTAGTTTCTAACCTTCTCGCATTTTCTAGCTTTTCATATTCAACAGCTTGTTCAAATGGACCAGGACTTGAGAATTGCGAGCTTAGGACACTAACAGAATTTGCAAATCCCCGTATCGATGGTTGGTTTGATGCCCAATTGTACAACCCATTGGCGTCATTTTGTGGAATTTCATTTGCCGAAAATGAACCGGGTTCTCCTTGACAATTTTCAGCTTTTGCTTCTCCTAAATCAGAGAATGCAAGAATATTTCTAGTGTTCTCAATACTATTGTTCCTATTTGTAACCCATACTTCAATTCTTGTGATGTACATTGTTGAATTTACAACAGGAAGCGTAGACATGGCTTCATCATAATGCTGCTGATGGTATAGGTTCAGGAAGTAATGTCTATTTGCTTCATAGTTGTCGGCAGTTAACTCAAACTCTTGTACCTGTGCTTTTCCACTAACATTGATTTCATTTCGCTGTCCTTTCGAAGATGCGGCAATTAAATCTACTGTCGCACGCCCAAATTTCAATTGAGTTTTTGCACCGAAAAGTGTTTGCGAACCCTGAATCAATGATGTTGGTAATTCTAATGCGACATTACCCAATGCTATTTTCTGTAAGATTTGATCCTCATCTCCTGTATGCTCAAGTTTCGAAATATTTTCAAAGTCAAATGATGCCTGGGTATTGTATTTCGCTCCAATTTTTAGTTTCGTTCCTATTTGTCCAACAATATCCATATTTATATTTTGCTGAAAATCGAAACGGGTCACGCGTCTTTGACGAAGAGGAAGTAATGGATTATCATACCTGCTATGATTGGCTCCGAGCGAGAGTTCTATGTTACCTTGAGGTTTAATTGTTATTTCATCTGAGCCAAAGAAGTTTTCAAAAGCCTTACTTCCGATTTTAATGGGTAGCTCAAATGCACGATTCTCTTCGGTTTCTTCTTCAATGATTTCTAACCAATCTTGAGACATTGATTTCTCTCGTTTGAATTCTAAATATTCGTCAAGGGTTAAAAAAGAAGGGTTTCTGTAATCTAGTCCATTACCCAAAGTTTCTGAAAATATATAAGTACCTGTTATTGGATCGTAAGAGATGTTTTGTTCTAATCCTGTGGGATCCCCCAAATCAAAGCTTTGCGTTTCAACCTGAAATGGATTTTGAGGATTGTAAATCGGAAATGGAAGTTGAATGCTATCACCTTGACCGAAAGCCGCCCAAGTCAATAGGAGAAAAAGGAGTAAGACACTCCATTTTGCATTCGTTCCGTATGTTTTATAAGTATTCAATTTATAATAGCTTCAGTGCCTCTTTTATGAGTTCTTCAACTGAATTTGCACCAGAATCTATCTTGTTTAAAGTTTTTTCTGCTGCTTTTTTGTCGAACCCTAGAGAAACTAAAGCATTTAACGCATCAAATCTGTTTGTATTGTTTGCTCCACCAATATTTTCCGCATCTGATTCAAATGCTAAAACCTTACCTTTCAAATCGATAATAACACGTTGCGCAGTTTTTGCACCAATGCCTTTGACGCTTTGAATTGTTGCCACGTCGTCACTTTGAATTGCATGAGCCACGTCTGCTGGTGTTAGTGATGAAAGCATAATCATAGCGGTATTTGGGCCAATACCAGAAACGCTTATAAGTAAATTGAACATATCTCGTTCTTCTTTCGAATAAAAACCATAAAGGAGCTGTGCATCTTCCCTTACGATTAATTTGGTATGTACCCGAACGAATTCAGAATCTGGAAGGGCACTAAAAGTATTCAGTGATATTTTTATTTCGTAACCAACACCATTACAATCTATAAGTAAATCAGTTGGGTTCTTTTCTATGAGTTTACCTTGAATTTGAGCAATCATAATTATTTGTTTTTGGCGTCTATTACCGCAATCTTTACCATGTTTACTATTTCTCTAACACTCGCCCCTAGTTGAAGGATATGAATAGATTTCTTTAAACCTATGAGTATTGGTCCAACAGCATCTCCATCAACCATATTTTGGAGTAGCTTATAGGAAATGTTACCAGCTGAAAGGTTTGGAAATATTAGTGTATTTACATCCCTGTTGGCGATTTGTGAAAAAGAAAACTTCTCATTCATCATGTCAGAATCTAAGGCAAAGTTTGCTTGAACTTCGCCGTCTACAATAATATTTGGGTGTTTTTCATGAAGGATTTTGACAGCCTCCCCCATTTTTACTGCATCCTCTCCAGGAGAAGACCCGAAATTAGAGTAGCTTAATAATGCTATACGAGGGTTTACTTGAAATTTTCGTATTGTCTTAGCCACGTTCACTGTTATCTCTGCAAGCTCCTCTGCAGTAGGGTTTAGGTTAATTGTTGTATCGGCTAAAAATAAGGGTCCTCTCTTTGTATTTAAAATATACATCCCAGAAATAACCTTTACATCTTTTTGCAGTCCTACCGAGCTTAATGCTGGTTTAATACATGAACGATAACCTCTTGTTACACCCGTAATCATAGCGTCAGCATCTCCTTCACTTACCATCATTGAACCAAAGTAATTGCGTTCTCTCATGATTTGTACGGCCTCATATTCTGTAAAGCCTTTTCTTTTTCTAATTTCAAAGAAAGCTTGTCCGTATTGCTCTCGACGCTCATTTTCTTCATCTCCCTTAGGATCGACAATTTCAACTTCAGGAAGCTCAATAGCATATTCTTCCATAAGCTCGATAATTTTAGTCTTTCTTCCCAATAAAACAGGAGTTGCGATACCTTCCTCATAGGCGATTTGGGCGGCTTTCAAAATTTTAATATTGTCTCCTTCCGTAAAGACAACTTTTTTCGGACTATTTTGAGCTTTAAGTGTTATGTCTCGCAGGAGCTTATTATCAAGACCTAACCTCTTTTTAAGTTGGTGCTCGTATTTTTCCCAATCTTCAATGGGCTGTCTTGCTACCTTAGACTTTATAGCAGCTTTGGCAACAGCTGGAGCCACCTTGTATATTAATCTAGGATCTAATGGTTTGGGTATAATTTGGTCTTTTCCAAAAGAGATTGATTTTTCACCATAGGCTTCAACCACCTCTTCTGGGATTGTCTCTTTCGCTAATTCCGCAATAGCTTTAACAGCAGCAAGTTTCATTTCTTCGTTTATCGAGGTGGCTCTTACATCAAGGGCCCCTCTAAAAATAAATGGAAAACCAAGTACATTATTAACTTGGTTCGGATGGTCAGACCTTCCTGTTGCCATAATAATATCTTCTCTTGCAGAGGTTGCTTGTTTGTATGATATTTCTGGTTCAGGGTTAGCTAAAGCAAATACAATAGGATTAATAGCCATCGATGCAATCATTTCTTTGGACACGAGTCCTGCACGTGATAAACCTAAAAACACATCAGCACCTTTAAAAGCATCCTCAAATGAGCACTCTTTCTTATGTACTGCATATGTTTTCTTCATTTTATCTAGTTCTTCGCGGCCATTCCAAATGAGTCCTTTTGAATCAAACATAAATATGTTTTCAATCTGAACACCTAGTGATCTGTATAGCTTTACACAGGACATCGCTGATGCTCCTGCACCCGAAACCACCACCTTGATTTTTTCAATCTTTTTGTTCGCGATTTCTAATGCATTTAAGAGTGCAGCGGAAGAAATAATCGCTGTTCCGTGCTGATCATCGT